>JACCDT010648919.1_pt1 | contig 32734 bp, 27 predicted proteins | sample 7446291 | NCBI WGS metagenome assembly JACCDT01 (sample SAMN15323446, study PRJNA562643) | freshwater metagenome | isolation source: river surface water | place: USA:Blue River Watershed | collected 2017-08-17
ATTCCAGGACAGACCCATGAAGCTTCACTCCCAGATTCGCTCGCGCCAGCAAGGCCGGGCACGGCCGGCGGCCATCGCCGGCGTGATCGTCGTCGGCATCGTACTCGGCGCGCTGATACTGATGATGGACAAAGGCCGGCACGTCAGCGCCGGCGATGACGATGCGCCGGCCGCAGCAACGACGGCCGCGAAGGACGCCAAGGCAGGCACAAAGGCCGACACGAACACTGACCCGAAGGACGCTGCCAGCGCGGGCACGGCCGCCGCAGCGCACACTGCCCATGTGGCGATGGAGGACGCGCAGGTGAAGGCGTCGGCGATCGATCTGCAGGTGGCGGGGCCGGCGCGCGTCCATGCACTGGCGCAATTCCCCGGTGAAGTGCAGCTGAATGACGACCGCACCGTGCACGTGGTGCCGCGCGTGGCCGGCATCGCCGAGTCGGTGCTGGTGACGACCGGCCAGACGGTGAAAAAAGGGCAGGTGCTGGCGGTGTTCTCCAGCCAGCTGGTATCTGAGCTGCGCAGCGTGCTGCAGACGGCCGAGCGCCGCCTCGAGCACATGCAATCGTTGTATGAGCGCGAGAAGCGGCTGTGGGAGCAAAAAATCTCGGCCGAGCAGGATTACCTGCAGGCGCAGCATTCGGTGCAGGAAGCCGAGATCGATCTGGAAAATGCGAAGCAGAAGCTGGCCGCGCTGGGCGTGGGCAAGGGCAATGGCGCGATGAACCGTTTCGAGCTGCGCGCAGCCTATGACGGCCTGGTGGTCGAGCGCAGCCTGTCGATCGGCGAGGCGGTGAAAGAGGACACGCCGATCTTCACGATCGCTGACATGAGCACGGTCTGGGTCGAGGCCGCTATTCCGGCGAAGGATCTGCCCTTGTTCAAGGTCGGCGACAAGGTGACGCTGCGCGCCACCGCGTTCGATGCGCAGACCGTCGGCACCGTGGCGTTCCTCGGCGCGCTGGTCGGCGAGCAGACGCGCATGGCCAGGGCGCGCCTCCTGGTGCCGAACCCGAAGGGCACCTGGCGGCCCGGCCTGTTCGTCAATATCGAGGTCAAGGCGACGGACGCCGAAGTGCCGGTGGCCGTGCAGACCGAAGCGCTGCAGACGCTGGGCACGCAGCAAGTGGTGTTCGTGCGCGACGGCAAAAATTTCGTCGCGCATCCGGTCACGCTCGGCCGCAGCGATGGCGACCATGTCGAGATCGTGCAGGGCCTGAAGGCCGGCGCGCGCTATGCGGCGCACAACAGCTACATCATCAAATCGGAAATGTCGAAGCTGGCGTCCGAAGAAGGCTATTGATCGGGGCCGGCCATGTTCGAAAAACTGATCCGGTTCTCGATCGCGCAGCGCGCGCTGGTGATGTTCGCCGCGCTCGGGCTGGCGCTGATCGGCGTCTACAGTTACCAGCGGCTGCCGATCGACGCCGTGCCCGACATTACCAACGTGCAGGTGCAGATCAACACCTATGCGCCCGGCTATTCGCCACTGGAGGCGGAGCAGCGCATCACCTTTCCGGTCGAGACGGTGATGGCCGGCCTGCCCAATCTGCAGCAGACGCGTTCGCTGTCGCGCTACGGGCTGTCGCAGGTGACGGTGATCTTCGACGAAGGCACGGACATTTACTTTGCGCGCCAGATGGTCAATGAGCGCATCGCGCTGGCAAAAGAGCGGCTGCCGGCCGGGTTGACGCCGCAGCTGGGGCCGATCGCCACCGGCCTGGGCGAAATTTATCTGTGGACCGTCGAGGCCGCGAAAGACGCGCGCAAGCCGGACGGCGCACCCTACACCGAGACCGACCTGCGCGAAATTCAGGACTGGGTGATCAAGCCACAGCTGCGCACGGTGCGCGGCGTGACCGAGATCAATTCGATCGGCGGCTATGTGAAGGAATACCAGATCGCGCCCGACCCGGCGCGGCTGGCTGCGGTCGGCGTGTCGCTGGCCGAGCTGGTGACGGCGGTCGATCGCAACAACCAGAATGCCGGCGCCGGCTACATCGAAAAGCGCGGCGAACAGTATCTGGTGCGCGCGCCCGGCCAGCTGCACAGCATGGATGACATCCGCGACATCGTGATCAAGAGCGCGAGCGGCGTGCCGGTGCGCGTGCGGGATGTCGCCGAGGTCGCCATTGGCCGCGAGCTGCGCACCGGCGCGGCCACGGAGGACGGCCGCGAGGTCGTGCTCGGCACGGTCTTCATGCTGATGGGCGAGAACAGCCGCACGGTGTCGCGCGCGGTCGATACGCGGATGAAGGAAATCAACCGCAACCTGCCCAAGGGCGTGCAGGTGGTGACGGTATATGACCGCACGACGCTCGTCGACAAGGCGATCGCGACGGTGGCGAAGAACCTCCTGGAAGGCGCGATCCTGGTGATCGCGGTGCTGTTCTACTTCCTCGGCAACCTGCGCGCGGCGCTGATCACGGCGGCGGTGATACCGCTGTCGATGATGTTCACACTGACCGGCATGGTGCAATACCGGGTCAGCGCGAACCTGATGAGCCTGGGTGCGCTCGATTTCGGCATCATCGTCGATGGCGCGGTGGTGATCGTCGAGAACTGCATTCGCCGGCTCGCGCATGCGCAGCACCTGAGCGGCCGGCGCCTGACGATGGAAGAGCGCTTTACCGAGGTGTTCGAGGCCGCGCGCGAATCGCGCCGGCCGCTGCTGTTCGGCCAGTTCATCATCATGGTGGTGTACCTGCCGATCTTCACGCTGGTCGGCGTCGAGGGCAAGATGTTCCATCCGATGGCCTTCACCGTGGTCGCCGCGCTGCTCGGCGCGATGCTGCTGTCAGTGACCTTCGTGCCGGCGGCGGTGGCGATGTTCGTGAACGGCTCAATCGTAGAAAAAGAAAACGCGCTGATGCGCGCCGCCCGCCGTGCCTACCTGCCGCTATTCCACTGGATGATGGATGCCAAGGCGCTGGTGCTGACCACGTCGGCCGTGCTGATCGTGTTGTGCGGGCTGCTGCTGACGCGATTGGGCAGCGAGTTCGTGCCTAACCTTAACGAGGGCGACCTTGCGTTCCAGACCATCCGCGCTCCCGGCGTCAGCCTGACGCAGGCGGTCGCGATGCAAAAGCATATCGAGGTCACGCTGAAGCAGAAGTTTCCCGAGATCGAGCGCGTGTTCACGCGTATCGGCACGGCGGAGATTGCCACCGACCCGATGCCGCCCAGCCTGTCCGACGGCTACATCATGCTGAAGCCGCTCGACCAGTGGCCCGAGCCGCGCAAGACCCATGACGAGCTGCTGGCCGCGATTCAGAAAACGGTGTGGGAGATCCCGGGCAATAACTACGATTTCTCGCAGCCGATTCAGCTGCGCTTCAATGAGCTGATCTCCGGCGTGCGCAGCGATGTCGCGGTGAAGATCTTCGGCGACGATATGGACCATCTCGGCCGTCTCGGCGACGAGGTGCTGGCGCGCTTGCAGAAGGTGGACGGCGTGTCGGAGGCGAAGGTCGAGCAGACCACCGGCCTGCCGATGCTGACCGTCTCGGTCGACCGTCAGCGCGCCGCGCGCTATGGCCTGAACGTCACCGACGTGCAGGACGTGGTGGCGGCGGCGGTTGGCGGCAGCACCGCCGGCACGCTGTTCGAGGGCGACCGCCGTTTCGATATCGTGGTGCGTCTGCCGGAAGCGCTGCGCACCGACATCGACGCCATTCGTCGCCTGCCGGTGAACCTGCCGGTGTCGAGCGGCCGCAGCGGCTTCATCCAGCTCTCTGAGGTGGCCAGCTTTGCGGTCGCGCCGGGGCCGAACCAGATCAGCCGCGAGAATGGCAAGCGCCGCGTGGTGGTGACGGCGAACGTGCGCGGGCGCGATGTCGGCTCCTTTGTGGCTGAGGCCGAGGCTGAGCTGGCCGGACTGGCACTGCCGACCGGCTATTGGATCAGCTGGGGCGGCACCTTCGAGAACCTGCAATCGGCGGCACAGCGGCTGCAGCTGGTGGTGCCGGGCGCGCTGTTCCTGGTGTTTGTGCTGCTGTTCGCGATGTTCGGCAACCTGAAGGATGGCGTGCTGGTGTTCACCGGCATTCCGTTCGCGCTCACCGGTGGCGTACTGGCGCTGTGGCTGCGCGACATACCGCTGTCGATCTCGGCCGCGGTGGGCTTCATCGCGCTTTCCGGCGTGGCCGTGCTGAACGGGCTGGTGCTGATCACCTTTATTCGTAACCTGGCTGACCAGGGCATGGCGCTGGCCGATGCGGTGCGCGAGGGCACGATGACGCGCCTGCGCCCGGTGCTGATGACGGCGCTGGTCGCCTCGCTCGGCTTTCTGCCGATGGCGATCGCCACCGGCACCGGCGCCGAGGTGCAGCGGCCGCTGGCGACGGTGGTGATCGGCGGCATTCTGTCGTCGACCGTGCTGACGTTGCTGGTGCTGCCGCTGCTTTACTATCTGTTTCACCGCGACCGCAGCGCCGCGGTCTGACCGATATCGGCCTTGTTGATTGCCATGGAGAGCCTTCGTTGAAACTCGCGCTGTTGTCCGACCTGCATGCCAACCTGCCCGCGCTGGAGGCCTGCGTTGCGCATGCGCGCGCGCAGGGCGCGACGGATTTCGCCGTACTGGGCGATATCGTCGGCTACGGCCCGCAGCCGTCCGAGGTCGTCGACTACTGCCGCGAGCTGCAGGGGCAGGGCGCGACCATCCTGCGCGGCAATCATGATGTGCTGCCAGTCAATCCGGTGCTGACCGGCTCGACCTGGGGCGACATGACGGCCGCCTGGACCTTTCGTCATCTCGACGACCTGCAGCGCGAGTGGCTCGCGCAGCTGCCGCTGACGGCCACACTGGGCAATGTGTATCTGGTGCATGCGACCGCCGATGCGCCGGAAAAATGGCATTACGTGCTTGACGAGCGCATGGCCGAGCGCAGCCTCGATGCCGCAACGACAAACCCGGAGGTGCGCTATGTGTTCGGCGGCCATGTGCACCAGCAGTCGCTGTACTACCGGGGCGGCGGCAGCCACCTGATGCCGTTCTCGCCGCGCGCCGGCGTCGCCATTCCGGTCAGCACGCACCGGCGCTGGCTGGCCACGGTCGGCTCGGCCGGCCAGCCGCGCGACGGCGACACCCGCGCCAACTATGCGCTGCTCGATACCGGCGCGAAGATGCTGACCTTTCATCGCGTTGCGTACGACTATCTGTCCGTGGTACGCGAGATGCGCACGGTCGGCCTGCCCGAAGTGCTGGCAGCGCGGCTGGAAAGCGGACGATGATCCGGCTTGACGAAGGCAGCGAACTCGACGGCTTTCGTATCGGGCCGCGCCTGCATGCAGGCGCGATGGCGCGCATCTATGAAGTCGATTATGCGGATGGCCGCGTGCCGCCGTTCCCGATGGTGATGAAGGTGCCGCTGATGCGCGAGGGCGACGGCAGCGAGAACATCGTCAGTTTCGAGATCGAGCACCAGCTGCTGCAGGTGCTGCATGGCCCGCATGTGCCGCGCTTCGTCGCCGCCGGCGACCTCGACCGCGTGCCCTATCTGGTGATGGAGCACCTGTATGGCGTCACGCTGGAAGCCTGGCGCGAGCAATTCACCGAGGCGCGCCAGCCGGTGCCGGTGGCGGAGATCGTGCGCGTCGGCGCGCTGCTGGCGCAGGCGGTGCACAGCCTGCACCAGCAGAATGTCTGCCATCTCGACCTGAAGCCGGCGAATGCGCTGTTGACCGGCGACGGCCGCGTCGTGCTGCTGGATTTTGGCCTGTCCTGCCATGCGCATTATCCGGACCTGCTGGCCGAACAGTTTCGCAAGGCGGTGGGTTCGCCCGCGTGGATCGCGCCGGAGCAGGTGGTCGGCGTGCGCGGCGATCCGCGCTCCGATGTGTTTGCCATCGGCGTGATGTTGTACGAGATGGCCACCGGCGAACTGCCGTTCGGCTCGCCGGCCACGCAGGGCGGCCTGCGGCAGCGGCTGTGGATGAGCCCGACGCCGCCGCGCGCGCGCCGTGCCGACTTGCCTGACTGGCTGCAGGAAGTGATCTTGCGTTGCCTGGAGCCGCAGGCCGGGCAGCGTTATCCGTCGGCTGCGCACCTGATGTTCGACCTGCGCAATCCCGATCAGGTGAGCGTGACCGCGCGCGGCCGCAAGCTCGAAGGGCCCGGATTTTGGTGGCACCTGAAACGCTGGCTGAAGGCGGCCGGCATGCAATACGAACCGAGCCCGCTGCCGTCGCAGCAGATTGCCGAAGTGCCGATCGTGATGGTGGCGGTGCCGAACTATGACGTCAGCGATGCGGCGATGGTGGCGCTGCGGCAGGCGACCGCTCGCTCGCTCGGCACGCGTCCCGGCGCGCGGCTGGCGGTCGTGACGGTGGTGAACACCAGTTTCAACAGCAGCAGCATCGAACAAAGCGACACCTGGCTGGTGCGTCACCATCTGGCGGGCTTTCGCAAATGGGCCGAAGGCCTCGACCTGTCCGGCCATCAGGTGTCGTTCCATGTGCTGGAGTCGGGCGACGTCGCCCAGGCGCTGTTGCGCTACGCCGAGGGCAATAACGTCAGCCTGATCATCATGGGCGCGGCCACGCACGGATTGTCGATGCAGCGTTTCGTGGCGACGGTGCCGATCAAGGTGGCGATGCATGCGCCCTGTACCGTGGTGCTGGTGAAAGAGCCGCTGCCGTTCACTCAGCTCGATGCCGGCGAGCAGGCCGAGGCCTGATGCGGGATTCAGTGAGCGTGCGTCGCCGCCAGACAATCGCGGAACAACTGAGTCACGCGTGACGGTGCGGGCGACGCGCGTGCGATGCCGGAGAAGCGGCACGCATAGCGGAACAATGAAGGCTTGACGGCCTTCATCAATCCATCGGCGACAAAGCCGCGCGCATAGTGGTCGGGCAGGAAGCCGAGAAAGCAACCTGACAGGATCAGCGTCGCGACCGATTCCTGATCGAAGCCGGTGGCATCGCGGCGCAGCCGCTCACGATGCGAGATCTCCATATTGGGCGAGTGATAGCCGAGGCCGGCAAAGTCGTGGCCGCGCAGCTGCGCCCAGCTCATCCGGCGCGTATCGGCCGCGAACAGCGGATGCGCGGCGCCGCAATACAGCAGCATGGTCTCGCCGAACAATTCGTCATAGCTGAGGCTGTCCGAGCGGCGGTGCTCGGGGATGATGCCGTAATGGTAGTCGCCGCCGATCACGCCGCGCTCGATGCCATTGATCGTCGATACATGCAGGTGCAGCGCGACGGCCGGCGCCTGCGCGCGAAAGGCCGCAATCGCCTGCGCGATGTGCGCCTCGGGATTGCTGGCCGTCTTGTCGAACACCGCGAGATGAAATTCACCGGCCATGCGCTGATGAATGTCATCCACGCTGGCGCGGAAGGCGTCGGTGGCGGCCAGCAGCCGCTGCGTCTCCTGATGGATGCGCTCGCCTTCCGGCGTGAGGGCGAAGCCGGCGCGGCCACGGCGGCACAGCGTCAGCCCGAGCCGCGTCTCGAGGTCTTTAACATGGCGGCTGATGGTCGAGGTGGCAATGTTCAATTCCAGCTCGGCAGCGGCCATGCCGCCGCATTCCACCACCGCGCGGAACACTCGCAACAGCCGGATGTCCGTGTCACTGAGCTGGCCCAGCACGGCCTTTTTCTTTACTTGCATTTTTTTGCAACCCGACGTGGATATGTGATTATTTATCAAAGTATCTGCCAGGCGCCAGAATGCCGCAAACTCATGCCCAAAAGGAGGCCCCGATGAACATGTCCGCCCCGAAATCGCTGACTGACGCCGCCGTGCGAACTGACGCCGACTGGCTGGAGGCGCACTGGATGCCGTATACCGGCAACCGCGAGTTCAAGGCCAACCCGCGGCTGTTCGTCAGCGCGAAGGATGCGTATTTCACCGACGCCGACGGCCGCAAGATCTTCGACGGCCTGTCCGGGCTGTGGACCACGGGCCTCGGCCACTGCCGGCCTGAGCTGGTGGAGGCGGTCAGCCGGCAGATGGCGACGCTGGATTTCACGCCGGCTTTCCAGTTCGGGCATCCGCTGTCGTTTGCGCTGGCCAACCGTCTGTGCGATTTTTTGCCGGCAGGGCTGGATCATGTGTTTTTCACGGGTTCCGGTTCGGAGTCGGCAGATACATCATTGAAGATGGCGCGTGCGTACTGGCGCGCGAAAGGGCAGGGCTCGAAGACGCGCTTCATCGGCCGCGAGAAGGGCTACCACGGCGTGAACTTCGGCGGCGGCTCGGTGGGCGGCATCGTCGGCAACCGCAAGCTGTTCGGCCAGGGCGTCGAGGCCGATCATCTGCCGCATACGATGCTGGAGAAAAATGCGTTTTCGCGCGGCATGCCGGCGCAGGGCGCCGAGCTGGCAGACGAGCTGCTGAGGCTGATCAACCTGCACGACGCATCGAACATCGCTGCCGTGATCGTCGAGCCATTCTCTGGTTCTGCCGGCGTGATCGTGCCGCCGGCGGGCTATCTGCAGAGGCTGCGCGAGATCTGCACGCAGCACCAGATCCTGCTGATCTTCGATGAAGTGATCACCGGCTTTGGCCGTGCCGGCGCATGGACCGGCGCCGAGGCCTTCGGCGTCACGCCCGATATTCTCAACTGCGCCAAGCAGATCACGAATGGTGTGCAGCCGTTGGGCGCGGTGGTGGCGAAGAAGGAAATCTACGACACCTTCATGCAGAACGGCGGGCCCGACTACCTGCTCGAGTTCCCGCACGGGTATACGTATTCCGCGCATCCGGTCGCGTGTGCGGCCGCGCTGGCCACGCTCGATCTGCTGCAGAAGGAAGATGCGGTCGGCCGCGTGCAATCGCTGGCGCCGCACTTCGAGGCGGCGGTGCATGGTCTGAAGGGCTGCCGGCACGTGACGGACATCCGCAACTACGGACTGGCCGCCGGACTGACGCTGGCCGCCGTGCCGGGGGAACCGGCGAAGCGGCCGTATGAGGTGGCGATGGCGATGTGGAAGAAGGGCTTTTATGTGCGCTACGGCGGCGACACGATACAGCTGGCGCCGCCGTTCATCTCGACCCGCGCCGAGATCGATACGCTGGTGAATGCGCTGGGCGAGAGCCTGAACGCGACGGCCTGACTGCGCAGGCCGCGCCCACTACCAGCTGCCGGTATTCGGCATCGAGGCCCAGGGCTCGGCCGGCGCCAGCGGCTGGCCGCGCTGCAGCAGCTCGATCGAGATCTGGTCGGGCGAGCGCACGAAGGCCATGCGGCCGTCGCGCGGCGGCCGCAGGATCGTCACGCCATGCGCCTGCAGGCGTTCGCAGGCGGCATAGATGTCGTCCACCGCATAGGCCAGGTGGCCGAAGTTGCGCGCGCCGCTGAGCTGTTCGGGATCCCAGTTGTAGGTCAGCTCGACCTGGGCGTCATGGTCGCCCGGCGCGGCCAGATAGACCAGCGTGAAGCGGCCGGACGGCACTTCATATTCGCGCACGACTTCGAGGCCGAGCGCATCGCGATAAAACTTCAGAGAGGCGTCGAGGTCGGTGACGCGGACCATGGTGTGCAGGTATTTCATCGGGCGGCATCCTTTGCAAGTCATTCGGTTTCAGTGGCAGCTATTGTAGGGCAGCCATCGGTCAGGCATGGGCCAGAACCCATCAGGCACGGCCATGAAATGACACAGCCGCCGCGGCGAACCGGGGCGGCTGTGCTTGCGTGCCGATCACGCGCGCTTACATGCGCCCGGACTGCGCGGCACCGATCTGATAGTTCAGCATGCGCGCTTCGGCCACGGCGGCCCACTGGTTCTGCTGGTTCTGGAAGCGGCGGTAGTTCTCGAACAGCTTCTTGAAATTCGGGTTCTTCGCCGACTCTTCGGCCATCACTTCGTTGCAAGCCTTCAGGCAGGCGTCCATCACCGGCTTGGGGAACGCGCGCAGCTTCACGCCACGCTTCATCAGCCTCGCCAGTGCCTGCGGGTTCTTCACGTCGTATTGCGCCTGCACCATCACATGCGCCTCGTAGCAGGCCGCTGCCAGTGCCGCCTGATATTGTTTCGGCAGGCTGTCCCAGTGCTTGCGGCCGACGATGGTGGTCAGCTGCGAGCCGGTCTCCCACCAGCCCGGCGTGTAGTAGAACGGGGCAACGCGCTCGAAGCCGAGCCGCTCGTCGTCATACGGGCCGACGAATTCGGCGGCGTCGATCGTGCCTTTTTCCAGTGCCGGATAAATATCGCCCGGCGGGATCTGCTGCGGCACCACGCCCAGCTTGTTCAGGATGCGGCCGGCCATGCCGCCCACGCGCATTTTCAGGCCGTTGAGATCCTCCAGCCCCTTGATCTCCTTGCGGAACCAGCCACCCATTTGCGTGCCCGTATTGCCGCAGGTGAAGCTGACCACGCCGTAGCTCTTCAGGAAGTCCGCCATCATTTCGCGGCCGCCGCCGGCGTTATACCAGGCCGTTTGCTGGCGGGTGTTCATGCCGAACGGTATGCCGGTCTCGAAGCTGAACGCCGGGTCTTTGCCGAAGAAGAAGTAGAGCGCGGTGTGCCCCATTTCGACGGTGCCGTTTTGCACCGCATCGAGCACCTGGAAGGCCGGCACGATCTCGCCGGCGGGGAAAACGCGGATGGTGAATTTGCCATTCGTCAGTTCAGCGACCCGCTTCGCGATGATCTCGGAGCCGCCGAACAGCACGTCCAGCGACTTCGGATAGCTGGACGGCATGCGCCAGTTCACGGTCGGCAGGTTTTCGCCGGCGAAGGCCGAAGCGCTGAAGGCGGCGGCCGCACCGGCGGCACCGGCGATGAAATCGCGTCTCTGCATCTGTGTCTCCCTGTTTTTTTGTTGTAGGGCGCGCGCCCTGGCGGTCGCTGCGCAGGCCATTGTATGCGACCGGCATCGCGTGCGGTCGCACCGGAATACTGGCTTCGTGAAATCGAAACAACTGCGGCGCAGCGGCGTATCGCCTTGAAACGACAGGGTTTTTTCAGGAGACGCGGCGAAAGCGTATCAAGGGCGCGACGGCATGCCGCCCTTGTCAGGCACGGTCGGCGCACCCTCGGCGCCGCCGGTTGCGGCATCGCCGTGGCCGCTCATGCCGCCGCTGCTGCGCTGGATGTCGCCGCGCGGCCGTGCGGGCTGCGGCGTGGCTTCCGAGGTCGGCGCGGCTTCGGCGCCGCCCGTCATTGTGTGCGTGCTGCCCGAGCTCTTCTGGCCCCAGCCCATGGAACTGCAGCCGCCCAGCAGCAGGGCAGCGCACAGCAGCGGCAGTGTCGATCTGTTCAGCATGTTCATCGCCTTGTCCTCATCTTCGTCTTTGTCCTTACCTTTGCCCTGCCGGTTGGCGTCGCAAGCGTTCACCGTAGGCTTTTGCCGCTCGCATCGATTGAGCCTGCGCAAGCGCACCGGCATCGGCGCACGCGCGAACGGACTTACGCAAGCACGCGCTTGAGCGCCCTCAAGCTGCGGAGACGACGGGTGCGCACGCGGTCGAAGCAGGCGAGGCTTCGCGCAGTTGCGCAGTTTGGGTCGAAGGCGTGGGGTCACGCTTTGGCAGGCGCTTTGGCAATCGCTTTGGCAATATCTATCAGGAGATAACGATGGCTTTTTCGTGCACTTTTTCGCGCCCCTTGTCGTGCACTGCGATGTCGACAACGACTGCAGCCCTGCTGTGCCTGTCGGCAGGCATCGCCGGCAGCGCGGCCGCGCAGGGCAAACCGGACACGCTGCAAAGGCTCGAGGCTATGCGCTCGACCGGCGGCCCGATGACGCTGGAGACGGTGCCGCAGAGCGGCCCGCGTGCCGATGCGATCCGCCGCAACCTGCAAAAGATCCGGCTGCCGCCGGGCTTTCGCATCGACCTGTATGCGCTGGTACCCGATGCGCGCCATATGGCCGTCGGGCCGTCGACCGGCATTGTGTTCGTCGGCTCGCGCAAGAACCGCATCTGGGCCGTGACGGACCGCACTCGCACGCGCGTGGCTGATGAGGTGAAGGTGTTCGCGCCCGGCATCGATTTCCGTGTGCCGAATGGCGTCTGTTTTTCGCAGGACGGTTTTCTGTTCACGGTTGAACATAACCGTGTGCTGATGTTTCCCGCCGCTGAGTTTTTTTATGAGGGCGGCGATGTGGCGATCGGTCAGGTGGTGCCTCAGGGGCAGCTGATTCCGGTCGAGGAAGAGAGCTTCAACCACGGTGCACGCGCCTGCCGTATCGGCCCGGACAACAAGCTGTACATCACGCTCGGCCAGCCGTTCAATGTGCCGCCGAAAGAGAAGCTCGATCTGTATGCGCGCACCGGCATCATGGGCATCGTGCGCATGGACCGCGATGGCAAGAACCGCGAGGTGGTGGCGACCGGTGTGCGCAATTCCGTCGGCCTGGATTTCAGTCCGAAGGACAAGTCGCTCTGGTTCACCGACAACCAGGTCGATGGCATGGGCGACGACCAGCCGCCGGGCGAGATCAACCACCTGACGCAGAAAGGCCAGAATTTCGGCTTCCCCTGGTATGGCGGCGGGCGGGTGCGCACCAACGAATACAAGGACGAAACGCCGCCGCAGAACCTGGTGTTCCCGCAATCGGAGACGACGCCGCATGCGGCCGATCTGGGCATGGCGTTCTATCGCGGCGGCATGTTCCCGGAACGCTATCGCAACGGCATTTTTTCGGCCCAGCACGGTTCATGGAATCGCTCGACGCCGGTCGGCGCGCGCGTGATGTTCACGCCGGTGCGCAGCGACGGTACGGCCGGCAAGACGGAAGTGTTCGCCGATGGCTGGCTGACGCCGACCAATGAATTCCTTGGCCGGCCGGTCGATGTGGCGACGCTGGCCGATGGCTCGCTGCTGGTATCGGACGACTATGCGGGCGCGATCTATCGCATCCACTTCATCGGTGAGGCCGGCAAGTAAGCGGTGCCGCGGACGGGACCGCAGCTCAGCGGAAGCGCCGCATCATCCACGCGTAGATCGCGGCGCCCACCAGCAGCGATGCCGACGCAATGTAGATCGCCCAGGCGAAGCCGGTCGCCTGGTCGCCGGCGCGCGCCAGCATGGCGGCCGCCACCGGCGGGCCCACGATCTGGCCGGCCGCGAACGCTCCGGACAACAAGCCGATGATGGCCGCCGGCGATTGCGGATGCAGGCGACGCGCGATCTGCATCACAAAAAACGTCAGTGCCGTGAAGGGCAGCCCGACCAGCAGGCTGCCGATCGCAAAGCCTGCCAGCGTGGGCAGCCAGATCACCATCACCACGCCGAGCGCCTGCATCAGGTAGCAGCCGATCAGCAGCAGGCGCTGGTCGATGCGCGCCGGTATGCGCGACGCGGCCAGCGCGCCGCAGGTGACGCCGAGGCCCAGCATCGGCCAGAACAAATCGAGCCAGACCGAGCCCGGCAGCGCGGTGCGCGCGATCACGGGCAGGAAGGTTGCGGTGATGATGTAGCCGAAGCCGGCCAGGCCATAGGCGATCGTCAGCGCGGCCTTCTCGGTGACACTGCCGCCGCTGCCGCGCGCGGCATGCGCAGCGCCGCCCGGCTGCAGGCCATGGTCATCGCGATAGACCGGCCAGACGATCGCCGTCATGACTGCCGCCAGCAAGGCGATCGTCAGCCAGCCGCTGCTGGCATGCCAGCCCAGCTGCACCATCAGGCCGGCCAGCAGACCGCTGGTGGTGATGCCGACGCCCGGGCCGGCATACACGATGCCGCCGGCCGACGGCACGTTCAGGCGTGCCAGATGGCCGAGGCACCAGGTGGAGGTGTAGACGAAGCCAATAGCGGTGGTGATGCCGGCCGCAAAGCGCAGCCAGGGCCACGCAGCGGGCATATTGAGCGACATCGCGGCGGTCAGCAGGCAGGTCAGCGACAGGCCGATCTTCACCGCCAATGACGCGCGCACCGGCGCCAGCTTCAGCCGCGCCCACAGCGCGGGCTGAAAGGTGCACAGCATCGCGCCGAGCAGATAACCGAAATAGTTGGCGCTGGCGAGCCAGCTGGCGCCTGCGAGGTCGAGCAGGCCGTCATGCAGCATCATCGGCATCAGCGGCGTGAACGCGAAGCGGCCGATGCCCATCGCGACGGCCAGCGAGATCGTGCCGGTGAGTGCGACCACCAGCGGACGCGTGGCTGTCACGGGAGAATTTGTCATCCGGCGATTGTAGTCGTAAAGAGAACGCGCACGACGCATGCGGCCCTGCCGAAATGCCTTTGTGGTTGCACAACGGGGTCTTCACGCCGATGGATACACTGGCCTGACGCCATCACCCTGGGGCCTGCATGGAAACGCACATCCGACGCGACGACGCGCGCGCCAATGCCCGTGAGACCTTGTGCATACTGCCGCGCCGAACGGTGCTGGAGCAGCCGGCCTCTTGTACCGACGCCGACCCGTATCCGCCGCTGTCGCAGCCGCAGGCGGCGCGCGCGTGGTTCGAGCGCGAGGGCTATCTGCTGGTGCGCGGCGCGATTCCGGCACGGTTGTGCCAGGCCGGTGTCGACGCGTTCCGCGCCGAGGTGCATGGCGACCGCACCGGGCTGTTCGAGCGCCACATCTCGGGCAAGTTCGAGCGGCATCAGTACACGTCGGCCGGCTACATGAAGTATCCGATCATGAACCTGCAGGACCTGTCCAGCCGCCGGCATGCGGGATTCCGGCGCGCTGGCCTGACGGTACTCACGCATCCGGCGATACAGCGCGCGATGGTCGCGCTGACCGGTGAGATGGCGCGCTGCGTGCATACGATGTATTTCGACGGTAACCAGACGACCTGGGCACACCGGGATGGCAACTATATCGATTCAGGCAACGACGGCCAGATGATCGGCGTCTGGATCGCGGCCGAGGACATTCATCCGGACGCCGGCCGCTTCTTTGTGCTGCCGCGCAGCCACCGCATGCGCGTACCGGGCGAAGAAGGCGACCCGAACTCGCCCGAGTACAAGGCGCGCATGGCCGACTTCGTGCGCGACGGCCCGCTTGACTGTGTGGCGCCGGTACTGAGGCAGGGCGACATGCTGCTGTGGTCGTCGATGCTGATCCATGGCAGCCTGCCGACGGCCGACGAGCGCTGGTCACGCCGCTCGTTCACAGCGCACTATGTGCCGGTGTCGCAGCCGTACAAATGGAACGTGCGCTCGCATCAATCCGAGAACAGCATTCGCTTCAACCGCGTCGAGGTGCTGCTGCATGCGGACGATGGCACGGCGCTGGCGCGCCTGCGCAACCATGTGCGCACCGAGTGGCCGCGCGCGTATGGCGCGGTGCGCTCGGCCTGGCGTCAGCTGACGGCGGGCGGCTGAGCGGCGCTGCGCTGCTGCAGCCGGCGCGTGAGCTCATCGATCAGGCTGTCGCAGGCATCCTCGATCAGGTCGAGCACATGGGCGAAGCCGGCGTCGCCGCCATAGTAAGGATCGGGCACGACGGCGGCCGTGTGCCGGCGGCAGAACTCGGCCAGCCTGCGGAGCTTGCGCCGGTGTTGCGGCGGGCAGCGCTCTTCGGCCAGCGCGTGATTGTCCCAGTCCATTGTCAGCAGAAGATCGTGCCGCACGAAATCGTCATCACTGATCTGGCGCGCGCGCAGGTCGGAGAGATCGTAACCGCGCATCGCAGCCGCGCGCTGGCTGCGCCGGTCGGGCGGCTCGCCCGGATGGTAGTTGTGCGTGCCAGCGGAATCGACCCTGATCTGGCCGTCGAGTCCGAGCTGCCGCAGCTTGTGACGGAAGACGCCATGCGCGGTCGGGCTGCGGCAGATATTTCCCATGCAGATGAACAGGACGCTGAGCGGTGAGGTTGAGGAAGTGGGCGGGTTCATGGAGGATGTTGCGTGCAAGGGTCGATGGAAGTTGTCGGGCATCGTATCGTTGCCGCCAGCCGGCAGTTTGCCGTTTATGATGCCATGAATTCATTTCCCGAAAAGCTATGACCAGCATAACGACAAAGACCCGCCTCTCGACGGACAGCGGCGCGCAGCCAGTGGCAACGGGTTCGCGGGTGAAGGCCATTCTGGTCGGATCGGTGGGCAACCTGATCGAGTGGTACGACGTCTATGCGTATTCGGCGTTTGCGCTGTATTTTGCGCCGGCCTTTTTTCCGTCGTCCGATCCTGTCGCGCAGCAGCTGTCGGCAGCGGCCGTGTTTGCGGCGGCGTTCATTGTGCGGCCGCTGGGGGGCCTGCTGTTCGGCTGGGTCGCGGACCGCTATGGCCGGCGCCGTTCGCTGCTGATCTCGGTGCTGCTGATGTGCTTCGGCTCGCTGCTGATTGCGGTCAGCCCGACACATGCGCAGATCGGCGCGTGGGCGGCGGTGCTGCTGGTCTGCGCGCGGCTGCTGCAGGGCCTGAGCCAGGGCGGCGAATATGGCGCCAGCGCGACGTATCTGGCCGAAATGGCCGAGCCGCACCGGCGCGGCTTTTATTCGGGCGTCTGGTACACCACGCTGATCGGCGGGCAGCTGGCGGCGATCTTGTTGCTGCTGTTGCTGCAGAAGGTGTTTTTGTCGACGGCCGAACTGAAGGAGTGGGGCTGGCGGATTCCGTTTGCGATCGGCGCGCTGCTGTCGGTCTATGCGCTATTCATGCGGCGCGACATGCACGAGACCGATCATTACGCGGCGGCGAAGGCCGACGGCGCCAGCGGCTCCTGGAAGGCGCTGCTGGCGCACTGGCGCGAACTGCTGCTGGTGGTGGGCATCACGATCGGCGGCACGAGTGCGTTCTACACCTATACGACGTACATGCAGAAATTCCTGAAGCTGTCGGTCGGTCTCGACGATGCGCAGGTGACGACGGTGGTGCTCGGCTATCTGATGGTGGCGCTGTTGCTGCAGCCGCTGTATGGCGCACTGTCGGACCGCATCGGCAGAAAGCCCTTGCTGTTGTGGTTCGGCGTGATGGGCGTGCTGTGCACGTATCCGCTGCTGACGCTGCTGTCGCAGACGAAGAGCCCGCTCATTGCCTTCCTGCTGATTTGCGGCGCGTGGATCATCGTCTCCGGCTATACCGCGATCACCGGCATCATCAAGGCCGAGCTGTTCCCGACGTCGATTCGCGCGCTCGGCGTCGGCGTGCCGTATGCGCTGACAGTGTCGGTGTTCGGCGGATCGGTCGATGCGGTCGCGCTGTCGTTCAAGAAGGCGGGCTTCGAAAGCGGCTTTTACTGGTATGCGACCGGTTGCATTGCGGTGTCACTGCTGGTGTACTGGCGCATGGCCGACACGAAGGCCGGCTCGCGTATGGAGCAGCATCGCTGATCCCTGTTCGCAGGGATCAGCGGGTCGTCTTACATGAAATTGCGCGTATGCAGGCCGGACAGCCGGTCGGCTTCGGCGTTCGGGAAACCGAGCCGCACCAACCGGGCCTTGCGGCCGGTGGCCATCTCTTGCTTGAGCCTTTGCACGCGCGCGAAACCGCGCTGTACCGATGCGGCGTCGGTGTCACCGGCAGCGAGCAGGATCAGTGCGTCGAACACTTCTTCGTTCAGGCCGGCGCTGGCCGACAGCGTGTCGTAACGCTGCTCGATTGCGGCCTTCAGCGCCGATTGATAGCCCGGATCCTGGCGTAGCCGGTATTCGAGGTGGGCCATGCCGAAGGCGACATGGCGCGCCTCGTCGCGCGCGACCAGTTTGGCGATCTGCCGGGTCAGCGGATCGGGCCCGCATTCGTGCAGGAAGTTCAGCAGGTTGACGAAGCTGCCTTCGCCCAGCACCGACAGCAGGAAGGCGCTGCTGGAAAAATCGTTCGTCTCGAACAGCGTCTTCAGCGATGCCTGTCCGCCCGCGCCCGATAGTGCCGGATTGGGCCGTTTCAGGGTTGCACGGCGAGTGAAGACTTCCACATGCCGCGCTTCGTCGGCGCACTGGATCGCCAGCAGCTGCATCACTTCGCGGAAATGCGGATGTACCTGGCCGAGGTGGCGCGCCGGCACCAGCAGCGCGGCGTTCTCGTTCTCGATGAGGTAAGTCATCACCTGCACGACCGCATCTTCGACCTCGTTCGGCAGGTCGGCGGTGTCAGTCCAGTCGATCGCGGTTTCCGGATCCCACTGGCCGGCGAGCGCCTGACGGTATAGCTCGTCGGCGGTCTCGGCCCAGATCTCGGTCTTGTCGCTGAAACGGAAATCGAAGCCGGGGCTGCCGGCCTCCACCGTCGCGCCGCGTGCGGCCAGGCCCCATTGCGGCGCCGCATGCTCGGCAACGGCTTGCGGCTGGCCACGGTCAGCGTCGCCGCCCTTGACCGCACCGGCCCAGCGCCCCTGCTGGAACGGGCCGCGCACGATGTCGGCATGGTCGGCGACGAAGGACACCGCATGCCCGTTCGAGCGGCACCAGGCGAGCAGGTGCATGTCCCAGTCGGGCGCGCTGCCGGCGACGCGCAGTACGCCGCCGACGGGCACCTCGTCCAGCGCGCGCTTGATCAGCAGGTGCGCGCCCTGGTCGAGGCCCAGCGACTCAATAGCGATAGTTTTCAGCGAGGATGTTTCCATGGGCGTCGTAGAACTTCTCGTCATCCACTGCACGTTCAAGCGCGGCATAGCCCGACGTACGGCCGGTCTTCCACTGGCGCAGGCCTTCGAGTTCGAGCAGCGGGCGCACGGCCGGGTCGTCCCAGCGCATGCCAAGGATCAGCTCGGTGAAGCGCGCGATCAGGTCTTGCGGCGCGTCCGGGCTGACGGTGAAGTTGCAGTGGTCGAAAGGCGCGGTGCGCGCCAGTACTTTGGTCTGGCCGGACGGCAGCGTGCCGTCCGACGAGAATGCCAGATGATTACCATCGATCATCCAGGCGGCATCGATCTGTCCGTCGACCAGCGCGCGCGCAGCGTCCAGCTCGCCGCCGACATGGTCGCCATGCTTGCCGCCAAGGACATCGAAACGGCGCGCGGTGTAGTCGCGACCGGCCACCAGGCCCGACTGGCGCAGATGGTCGAGCGGAATCAGCGTGGCCTGCGGCGAATCGATGGCGCCGAAGCCGACGGTTTTGCCGCGCAGCGCGTCGACGCTGTCGATACCGGCGCCGTTCTTCACGACCAGCACCGAGGTCAGGTCGCAGTCGGTGTCGCGCATTGCGATCGCCGATACCTTCAGGCCTTTGGCGCGGGCGATGCGCTCGGCGCGCACCCAGGCCAGCGGCGAATTCCATGCAAGGTGCAGCGTGCCGTTGAACTGGTCTTCGACCTGCCGTTCATAGTTTGAATACAGCACGAAGTCGAATTCCAGGCCGTGCTCGCGGAACCAGGCCTTGAAGCCTTCCCAGATGGTGACGACTTTCGGTGCATAGGCAACGGCGCCCATCACCAGTACTTGTTGGGTCATGATGTTTGCTCCGTCGGATCAGAACAGCGGCAGGCCGGTGATGGCCTTGCCGATGAAGTCGTACAGCACGTCCGAAGTCGGTGCCATCACATGCGCTGCACGGGCGTCGCGGAACAGGCGCTCGACGCCGACTTCCTTGCGGAAGGCCGCGCCGCCGCAGACGCGCATCGCGGTGTCGGTGACTTCGAGCGCTGCTTCAGCTGCCGCCGGCTTCACTTCCAGCACGCGCAGCATGGTGTCGGCGCGTCCGGCCGCGATAGCGGCGAGGGTGTCTTGCAGCAGCGCATTGGCGGCGTCGGCCTTGATGCGTGCTTTCGCGAGGTAGGCGCGGATAGTCGGGAGGTCGGCCAGCGAGGTGTCGAGGTGCTGGTGACGGGTGCCGGACACATGCGCAATCGCGCGCGCCAGGCTGCCTTCCATCGTGCCGACCGAGCAGGATGCATTGAGTGAGCAGAACCACGGCAGGACGACGCCCATCATGATGTCGAAACCTTTGCCGTCTTCACCGAGCAGGTTCGCAGCGGGAATGCTGACATTGGTCGCGGTGACCGGCGACGATGCGTTGCCGCGCATGCCCAGGCCATTGAATGGCGCGGCCAGCGTCAGGCCGTCGGCCTTGGCATCGACCAGCCAGATGCTGCTGGCGCCTTCGGCGGCCAGCGGCTTGCTCGACCAGACGTACGAGTTGGCTTCAAATGCGGAGGTGATCCAGCTCTTGCGTGCGTTCAGCACGATCTGGTCGCCGTTGCGCGTAGCAGTACTGGCGGGTGCCCAGAAATGGCTGCGCGATTCGGCTTCCGAGAAAGCCAGCGTCGTCAGGTGACGGCCGGCGGCGATGTCGCGGCGCACGTTTTCCGGGCCAAGCTGTTCGAGCACGGCAGCACCACAGTAGTGCATGCAGACGATCATGGCCGTCGACGGGCAGTGCTGCGCGAGTGACGACACGACCTGGCTCGCCTCGGCCAGGCCCAGCCCCAGGCCGCCAACGTCCTTGCTGCTGATCAGGCCGAGCAGGCCGGCTTCGGCAAGCGCATCGATGACAGCGCGCGGGAAGCGGCCGTCGCGATCGGTGTCAGGCGCGAGGGCTTCGAGTTTGTCGGTAATGATGCGGTTCAGCGTATCCAGGTAAGCCACGTGGATATCCTTTACATGGTGATGAATTGTAGAAAGCGTACGGGATGAAGCCTTGAGAGGAACCCGCGCACGCGCGAGGTTGTTGACTCACGGAGTATAGCCGACGGAGCGGGCCCTTGCGGCGTCCTTTTTCAGGCGCGCGGAGGCGGCGTCACATCGTGCAATAGCCGTGCAGGACTTCAGCCGCCACCAGCACGAAGGGCTTTTTCTCGCCTTTTTCCTGCAGCCTGACTTCGAAGTACTGCGACTGCACGCGGCCGCCGGAGCGCGGCGACACCGACAGCACCTTGTAGGAGTTCTGTGCCGAACCGGGGTCGATCACGCTGACCTTCTGGCCTGCATTGCTGACGAAGCGGCCCATCATCATTCCCTTGTCGCGCTGGACGATGAATTCGGCGCCGGTGACGGTCTCGTAATAATTCTTCTTGCCTTCGAGCGCTTCGAGGCGGCCGTCGGCGCCGACTTCGGACGCGCCGGTGATGGTGCAGTTGAGGTCGCCGGCTGAGGCCAGCGCAGTGACGACGGTAAGCAGGGCAGCGATCAGGATGCGGTGCATGGCAGGAGAGTCAGAGTGAAAGCCGGCAACCATCATAATCGCAGCGCGGAAAGCCTGCCGCGGCATGCGACAATGGCGGGCGTTCGTTTCAGTATCGTTTCAGTAATTTGTACGGTTTTCATTGTTTGCACGGTTGGTGCTGTTTGACCTGACTGTCTGACCCTTCATCGCGAGGAATTGCCTGATGTCTCATCCCGAATTCATCCTGACCCTGTCCTGCAAGGACCAGCGCGGCATCGTGCAGCGCGTGTCCGGCTTTTTGGCCGATCATGGCTGCAACATCATCGACTCGGCGCAGTTCGGCGACTCGCAGGCTCAGCAGTTTTTCATGCGCGTGCATTTTGCGCTGGAACAGGCGGGCGTGTCGGAAGACGCGCTGCGCAGCGGCTTCGGCGAACTGGCGCAGACGATGGACATGGACTGGCAGCTGCATGACGCCGCGCGCAAGCCACGCGTGCTGATCATGGTCTCGAAGATCGGTCACTGCCTGAACGACCTGCTGTTCCGCTACAAGAGCGGCCTGCTGCCGGTGGAGATCGTCGCGATCGTCTCCAACCATACCGATTTTTATCAGCTGGCGGCCAGCTACAACATCCCTTTCCATCATTTTCCGCTGATGGCCGGCGCGCCGGCCGAGGCCAAGCGCGCGCAAGAGCAGAAGGTGCTGGAGATCGCCGACGCGCATCGCGTCGATCTGGTGGTGCTGGCGCGTTACATGCAGATTTTGTCGAAGGAGATGTGCGATGCGCTGCGCGGCCGCGCCATCAACATCCACCATTCGTTCCTGCCCAGCTTCAAGGGCGCGAAGCCGTATTACCAGGCACATGACCGTGGCGTGAAGCTGATCGGCGCGACCGCGCATTTCGTCACCAGTGACCTGGACGAAGGCCCGATCATTGAGCAGGACGTCGAGCGGGTCGACCACTCGATGGGGCCGGAGACGCTGACCGCCATCGGCCGCGATGTGGAATGCGTGGTGCTGGCGCGTGCAGTGAAGTGGTTCGTTGAGCACCGTATCCTGGTGAACGGCCACAAGACGGTGATCTTCCGCTAGGACGACGCTGCGCGTCCATGCCCCGCGGCGAGAGCCGGCGGGGCTGTGGGTTTTACTCGCGGGATGCCGCTTTTCAGGCTCGCCGTTCAGGCGGCCTTCAACACCTGCTGCAGCCACGCGCCGATGTCGTCGATCTCTTCTTCGCAGACCGAGTGCGGCATCATGTATTCATGCCAGTCGATGTCGTAGCCGAGCTGCTTCAACAGGTCGCGCGAGGCTTCGGCGCGATCGATCGTCACCACGTTGTCGCCACGGCCGTGCGCCATGAAGATCGGCGTGTGCTGGTTTGCATTGCTGCGCTCGGTCGCGATGGTCGTGGCCAGCGGCAGGTAACCGGACAGGCACATCAGGCCGGCCAGTTTTTGCGGATGGCGCAGGCCGGTCTGCAGCGTCATTGCGCAGCCTTGCGAAAAGCCGGCCAGCACAATTTTTTCGGCCGGTATGCCGCGCGCGACTTCGCGCGCGATCAGCTGCTCGATGCGCCGCTGCGACGCACGCAGCCCGTTTTCATCTTCGCGCCTCACCAGGTCCATGCCCAGGATGTCGTACCACGCGCGCATCACGTAGCCGTTGTTGATGGTCACCGGCATCGGCGCGGCATGCGGGAAAACGAAGCGGATGCCGGGACAGCCGCTCAAGTCGAGCTCGCGCACGATAGGTACGAAGTCGTTGCCGTCGGCACCGAGGCCGTGCATCCAGATGACTGCAGCGGTCGGGTGTTCGGAGGTGGCGACTTCGATCGTTTCGAGCAGGGGCAGGGTAGTCATCAGGAATCGTGTTCGGCAAGAAGAGAGTAGGGGCAGGCCGCCGCTTATTTCGCGCGGATCGCCGATTTCGGACGGAAGGCCTTGCAGACCGCGTCGTGGGTCTCGACGTAAGGGCCGCCGATCAGGTCGATGCAATACGGCACTGCGGCGAAGATGCCGCTGACAATCGACTGGCCGTCAGCGTCCTTCAGGCCTTCGAGCGTTTCGCGGATCGACTTTGGCTGGCCGGGCAGGTTCATGATCAGTGCTGCATGGTCGGCCGTCTCGCGGATCACCGCGACCTGCCGTGACAGGATCGCGGTCGGTACGAATTTCAGGCTGATCTGGCGCATCTGTTCACCGAAGCCGGGCATTTCCTTCGTGGCCACGGCCAGCGTCGCTTCCGGCGTGACGTCGCGCCGCGCCGGGCCGGTGCCACCGGTGGTCAGCACCAAGTCGCAACCGATATCGTCCACCAGCTCGATCAGAGTCTGCTCGATCACGGGCCGCTCGTCAGGGATCAGCCGCGTCTCCATTTGCCACGGGCTGGACAGCGCCTGCGCGAACCAGTCGCGCAGAGCGGGCACGCCCTGGTCTTCATAGACGCCGCTGGACGCACGGTCTGAAATAGAAACCAGACCGATGATCAGTTCGTCAGGATGCGTCCTCGTCTTCTTCATGCTCGTCGTCGTTATCGTTATCGTTGTCGGCGTCCTGAGCGGCAGTGGTCGGCGCCTGCAGCGATTTCAGGATCTGGAAAATCTCGCGGTAGGCCTTCGGCGGCTTGCTCTCTGCCTGCTCTTTGCGCGCATTGCGGATCAGCGTGCGCAGCTGCTGCACGTCCAGCGCCGGGTACTGCGCGCGCAGGTCGGTCAGTGCGGCGTCGTCGGCCAGCAGACGTTCGCGCTGGCGCTCGATCGCATGCAGTGCGGCAGTTTCGGCCTTGGAGGCGCCGCGCCAGCTGTCGACGGCCGTCTGGATGGTGGCGACTTCGTCTTCGGTCAGCGTGCGCATTTTCTTGCCGACGTACTGCAACTGCCGGCGGCGGCCTTCATGACTGCTGATCTGCTGGCACGCGAGGATGGCATCGAGCACGTCCTCAGGCATCGGCACTTTCTTGATACGGTCGCGCGGGGATTCGACCAGGATTTCCCCAAGCTTTTGCAGCGCGGTCATTTCGCGCTTGAGCTGGGACTTGGAGGGGCGGTCGTATTGCTGCTCGAATTCGCTGGACTGGAATCCGACCGCGCCGCGGTTGGAGTTGGGCATGATGAACGACCAATGTAAAACTTGAACGGCTGCTATGATACCCGCTTTGACTCCGCCCAGAGACCGTGCCGATGGATAAGGACATCTTCACCCATACCCAGGACCAGCTGAAACAAATCGCAAGCGACGTGCTGCGCTTCGCGAAAGACAAGGGGGCATCCGATGCGGTGGTGGAGATCAGCGAGGGCGGCGGGCTGTCGGTCAGCGTGCGCAAGGGCAAGGTCGAGACCATCGAGCAAAACAAGGACAAGGGCATCGGCGTGACGGTGTTCCTGGGCGAAGGCCGTGCGGTTCGGCGCGGCAATGCCAGTACGTCGGATTTCTCAACGCAGTCGCTGAAGGACACGGTCGAGGCCGCGTACAACATCGCGCGCTTCACCGCTGAAGATGACTGCGCCGGCCTGCCGGACGAAGAGACGATCGAGCGCGCGCCGGGCGATCTCGACCTGTTCCACCCGTGGCTGCTGTCGGCCGCCGAGGCGGTCGAGATCGCGGTGCGCTGTGAGGCCGCTGCGTTTGCGGTCAGCCCGCGCATCAGCAACAGCGAAGGCGCGAACACCTATGCTCAGCAGTCGCATTTCGTGCTGGGTAACACGCGCGGTTTTCTGGCCGGCTATCCGTATTCGCGCCATTCGATCTCGGTGTCGCCGATCGCTGGCAAGGGCAACGGCATGCAGCGCGACGACTGGTACAGCTCGGACCGCAATCCTGCCCGGCTTGCGCAGCCAGAGGCCGTGGGCCGCTATGCAGCCGAGCGCGCACTGTCGCGGCTGAATTCCCGCAAGCTCGATACTCGTAAGTGCCCGGTGCTGTTCGAGGCGCCGCTGGCGGCGGGCTTGCTCGGTGCGTTTGTGCAGGCAGTGTCCGGCGGAGCGCTGTATCGCAAGTCCACCTTTCTTCCCGATTCGCTCGGTCAGACCGTGTTCGGCACGGACATTCAGATCGTCGAAGATCCGTTCATGCCGGGCGCCGTCGGCTCGGCGCCGTTCGATGAAGAGGGCGTGCGCGTGCAGCGGCGCGACGTGGTGAAAGACGGCGTCGTGCAGGGCTATTTCCTGTCGACGTACTCGGCGCGCAAGCTGGGCATGAAGACGACCGGCAACGCCGGCGGTTCGCACAACCTGTTCCTGACCTCGACCCGCACGCAGCCCGGCGACGATTTCGTCGCGATGCTGAAGAAGCTCGACACCGGGCTGCTGGTTACCGAGCTGATGGGGCAGGGCGTGAATTACGTGACCGGCGATTATTCGCGCGGTGCGTCCGGCTTCTGGGTTGAGAAGGGCGTGATCCAGTATCCGGTGGAAGAGATCACCATTGCCGGCAACCTGCGCGACATGTTCCGCGACATTGCAGCAATTGGCAGCGATGTGCTGGTGCGCGGCACCAAATCCACGGGCTCCATCCTGATCGGCAGCATGACCATCGCCGGTTCCTGATGCTGGCTTGGCATGAACCCATGCCATAGCCACGCTGTTTGCGTTCGACCAATCTGAGCTTCCGCAACGAAACAGGCCGGCAGGCGACTCGCTTGCCGGCCGCGTGCTGAACGCAAACTTCGCTCTCCTCTTGGTTAACCTGATTTTTTCCGGAAAATCTGCGGCGTCTGTGCAACAGGTCGTCTGGATGACGTTTGTCACCGTAGCAGCCAGAAATTTTACTTTTCGGGTCGACAACATTGCCCGTAGTGCGTGCACACAACGTTGAGAATTTTGTTATGAAATAGCTATTGCTACCCCTGAAAACGCCCTCCTAGAATTGCCAAGGTTTTAACAAAACCGCGTTGGCTGGCCAAGCCTGTCGGCAAGCCGATGACATCTCGGAGACCAGGCATAGGGGACTTATTCATGACACGTCGTAGCTTCCTTCACACTGCTGCTGCCGGCATCGCCGCCGGCGTCGTTGCCGCACCGGCGATAGCGCAGTCCAATCCGACGATCAACTGGCGACTGGCGTCGAGCTTTCCGAAGTCGCTCGACACCATTTTCGGCGCGGCTGAAATCATGGCGCGCCGCGTCTCCCAGCTGACGGACGGGCGCTTCAATATTCGTGTTTTTCCGGGTGGCGAACTGGTGCCGGCGCTGCAAGTGATGGATGCGGTGCAGAACAGCACCATCGAAATGGGCCATACCGCGTCGTACTACTACTTCGGCAAGGATGCGACCTTTGCATTCGACACCGCCGTGCCGTTCGGCCTGACCGCCCGCCAGCAGACGGCCTGGATGGATCAGGGCGGCGGCCGCCAGCTGATGCGCGAGTTCTTCGCCGAGTACGGCATCATCAACTTCATGGGCGGTAATACGGGCTGCCAGATGGGCGGCTGGTTCCGTAAGGAGGTCAACACGCCGAAGGACCTGAACGGCCTGAAGATGCGTGTCGGCGGCTTCGCCGGCCGCGTGATGCAGCAGCTGGGCGTCGTGCCGCAGCAGATCGCCGGCGGCGACATTTATCCGGCGCTGGAAAAGGGCACGATCGATGCCGCCGAATGGATCGGTCCGTATGACGACGAAAAGCTCGGCTTCAACAAAGTGGCGCCGTATTACTACACGCCGGGCTGGTGGGAGCCGAGCGCGCAGCTGTCGTTCTATGTGAACCGCAAGGAATGGGACAAGCTGCCGAAGGATTACCAGCATGCGCTGGAGGTCGCGACCTACGAAGCCCATCTGGCGATGCAGGCCATGTATGACGCGCGCAATCCGGCAGCGCTGGCGCGGCTGATGAAGAACGGTACCCAGCTACGCCCGTTCTCGAAGCAGATCCTCGACGCCTGCTACAAGGCAGCCCAGCAGGTGATCAGCGATGAGGCGGCGAAGAACCCGAAGTTCAAGAAGGTGCTGGAGCCGTGGCGCCGTTTCCGTCAGGAGCAGAACCAGTGGTATTCGGTGGCCGAGTCGCCGGTGCAGGCGTACCTGAACCACCAGAAGTCCTGATCGGCACGCATTTCCTCGCATTGTCCGAGTGGAGCCCGCAGTAATGCGGGCTTTTTTTGCATCTCGCGAAAGTCTCTCTACCCCGACGCCCCGCTCGCGCAGAGATCCCATCTCGGCCGAGTCACGGCCTTCGGGCGCCGACGCAGCCACCACGGCGATTGCCGCCCCCACCAGCGCCATCAGAGCGGCGATGGCCATTCGCTGTGACATAAAAAAAGCGCATCCGAAGATGCGCTTTCGATGCTTGTGTTGCTTGGCTATTTCTTCGCAGGCTCTGCCGGGAAATCGAGTTTCAGTTCAGCGCCGGAGTCACCTTCGACCGGGAACGCGACGTTGGGCGCGTCGCCGTCCTGTGTGAAGTCGCCCATGTTGACGTTCAGCTCCAGCTGCTCTTTCATGTCGGTCTTGTTGCCGACCGAGATCATCTTGGGGAAGGCGATGATCAGTGCGACCATCAGGATCTGAATGCCGACGAACGGCACTGCGCCCCAATAGATCTCACTCGTCTTGACCGTTTTAGGCGCCACCGAACGCAGGAAAAACAGTGCGAAGCCGAACGGCGGATGCATGAACGAGGTCTGCATGTTCACCGACAGCAGCACGCCAAACCAGATCAGGTCGATGCCCATTTTGTCGGCCACCGGTCCGACCAGCGGCACCAGAATGAACGCGAGCTCGAAGAAATCGAGGAAGAATGCGAGGCCGAAGAACAGCAGGTTCACAACGATCAGGAAGCCCGCCTGGCCGCCTGGCAGCGAGCTCAGCAGGTGCTCGACCCAGAGGTCGCCATTGATCGCGCGGAACACCAGCGAAAACACGCTGGAGCCGATCAGGATGAACAGCACGAAGCACGACAGCCGCGTGGTGGAGTTCATCGCCTGCGTCAGCAGGTCTTTCGACAGCCGGCGGTTCGAGATCGCCAGGATCATCGCGCCGAGCGCGCCCATGCCACCGCCTTCGGTCGGCGTGGCAATGCCGATGAAGATTGTGCCCAGCACGAGGAAGATCAGCGCCAAGGGCGGCACCAGCACCAGCACGACCTTTTCTGCCATCTTGGACAGCAGGCCGAGCTTGAGCTTCTTGTTTGCCAGCGCCGAGCCGTAAGCGATCATCACGCCGACCACGCCGCTGTACATCAGTACTTCATCGGCAGCCAGCCCTGGCTTTGCAGCCGCCAGATAAAACGTCTTGAACAGCCAAGCTGCAGCCCAGCCAAGGGCGATCACCGCAGCCAGTGACGACAGGCCGGTTTTGCCGTTGGCCTCACGCAGATTGCGCGCCTCAGGCGGCAGCGCCGGGAGTGCCGCCGGGCGGATCATCGACACTGCAAACACATAAACGGTATACATGGCCGTCAGCGCCAGGCCGGGCAGGAATGCCGCCTGGTACATGTCGCCAACCGAACGGCCGAGCTGGTCAGCCATCACGATCAGCACCAGCGACGGCGGGATGATCTGTGCCAGTGTGCCGGACGCAGCGATCACGCCGGAGGCAATCTTGCGGTCATAGCCGTAGCGCAGCATCACCGGCAACGAGATCAGGCCCATTGAGATCACGGATGCCGCGACCACGCCGGTGGTGGCGGCCAGCAGCGCGCCGACGAAGATCACCGCATACGCGATGCCGCCGCGCAGCGGGCCGAACAGCTGCCCGATGGTGTCGAGCAAATCTTCGGCCATGCCGGAACGCTCGAGGATCAGGCCCATGAACGTAAAGAACGGAATCGCCAGCAGCGTGTCATTGCTCATGATGCCGAATACGCGGTTCGGCAGCGCCTGCAGCAGTTCAGGCTTCAGCAGCCCGACTTCGATACCGATCAGGCCGAACATCAGGCCATTGGCGGCCAGCGAAAACGCGACCGGAAAACCGGACAACAGGAAAAGCACCAGTGTGGCGAACATCACCGGCGCCATGTTTGCGATCAGGAACTCAGTCATCTCAGGCCTCTTTCGCGGTGGCGGCGTCGGCGCCGGCCAGCGATACGACTGGCGACTCCAGATTGTTGGCGGCCGCAATGGCGGCGATCTCTTCCTGCGGCGTGGCCTGCTGTTTTTCCAGCACGCTGGCGTCAACCAGGCCCATCAGAAAACCGACGCGCTTGATCAGCTCCGACAGTCCTTGCAGCGTCAGCATCAGGAAGCCGAGCGGGATCAGCACCTTGGCCGGCCAGACGATCAGACCGCCGGCATTGCTCGACACTTCCTGGTTACGGATCGATTCGAGTGCATACGGCAGGCCGAAATACAGGATCAGGCCAACGGCCGGCAGCAGGAAGAACACAAAGCCGAAGATGTCGATCAGGACCTGCGTACGCTTGGAAAAGCGGCCGACAACGACATCGATGCGCACATGCTCATTGCGCTTGAGGGTATACGCCGACGCCAGCAAGAACATCGCGCCGAACAGGTACCACTGGATCTCCAGCCACGCGTTCGAACTGGTATTGAGCAAATAGCGCACGAGCGCATTGCCGGAACAGATCAGCACGGCGGCCAGGAGCGCCCAGCTGATGGTCAGGCCGATACGTTCATTGAACGCATCGATCCACTTTGACAGCGAAAGTAATGGTTGCATGGTGAAGTTCTCTTGAGAAGGTTAGGCAGCCCACACTTGCGGTGGCCACTGACATGAACGCGCGCGCATCAATCAGGTCTCCTTGATTTTTATTTTTTACTGCCGGGAAGAACACCGCGCCACAGCGATCTGTCCGTCAAGCGGGGCACACGTGTGGCGAGTGTGGGAGGGAATGTATCCGTCGTTTTCCGGACACCTCCGTGTTGCTATGCAACAGCGAACTTCACCTTATGTAGTTCTGTTATATCGCTCCCAAGGCTGACGTTTTATCACAACATCGCTGCGGAAACGCATCTCAGGATTTTCAAAATTGGAAGGGGCTTTTCAGCTCGAAGCGCCCTGATGCACATCGGATGCAGCTGCGTCAGCACAAAAAAAAGCACCCGGGCCGGCGAACCGGCGCGAGTGCTTTTGTCGGACAACCGTCCGAAGATGGAATCTAGCCGAGCTGGCTGCGCACGCGGCTGATGGCCGCGCGCACTTGATCAGGCGCGGTACCGCCGACATGGGCGCGTGCGGCCACCGAGCCTTCCAGTGTCAGCACGGCATGCACATCGGCGCCGACCAGCGGCGAGAACGCGCGCAGTTCGTCGAGCGTCAGATCGGCGAGGTCGCAGCCTTTCTGTTCGCAGGTGCGCACCGCATGCGCAACGGCTTCATGCGCATCGCGGAAAGGCAGGCCTTTCTTGACCAGATAGTCGGCCAGATCGGTCGCCGTGGCATAGCCCTGCAGCGCCGCCGCACGCATCGCCTCCGGCTTGACGGTGATGCCGCCGGCCATGTCGGCGAAAATGCGCAGCGTATCGACCAGCGTATCGACGGTATCGAACAGCGGCTCTTTGTCTTCCTGGTTATCTTTGTTGTAGGCCAGCGGCTGGCCTTTCATCAGCGTCAGCAGCGAGATCAGATGGCCGTTCACACGGCCGGTCTTGCCGCGCGCGAGTTCGGGCACGTCCGGGTTCTTTTTCTGCGGCATGATCGACGAACCGGTGCAGAAGCGATCGGCGATATCGATGAAGCCCACGCGCGGGCTCATCCAGATCACCAGCTCTTCCGACAACCGCGACACGTGCGTCATCACCAGTGCGGCGGCGGCGCAAAATTCAATCGCGAAGTCGCGGTCGGACACTGCGTCGAGCGAGTTGTGGCAGACGTCGTCAAAGCCCAGCGTCTTCGCGACACGTTCGCGGTCGATCGGGAAGGTAGTGCCGGCCAGCGCAGCCGAGCCCAGCGGCAGCCGGTTGACGCGCTTGCGGCAGTCGGCCATGCGCTCGGCATCGCGGCCGAACATTTCCACATAAGCGAGCATATGGTGGCCGAAGGTCACCGGTTGCGCGACCTGCATATGCGTGAAGCCGGGCAGGATGGAATCGGTATGTTTTTCCGCGAGGTCGACCAGCGCGCTGCGCAGTGCCTTCAGCAGCCCGAGAATGTCGTCGATCGCACCGCGCATGTACAGGCGAATGTCGGTTGCCACCTGGTCATTGCGCGAGCGGCCGGTGTGCAGCCGCTTGCCGGCGTCGCCCACCAGCTCGGTCAGCCGCTTTTCAATGTTCAGGTGCACGTCTTCGAGATCGAGCAGCCATTCGAAGCTGCCGGCATCGATCTCGGACAGGATCTGCGCCATGCCGCGCTGAATGTCGGCGAGGTCTTGCGCGCTGATGATGCCCTGTGCAGCCAGCATGTCGGCGTGCGCCAGCGAGCCCTGAATATCCACGTGCGCGAGTCGCTTGTCGAAAAACACTGACGCGGTGTAACGCTTGACGAGATCGGACACAGGTTCGGAGAAGCGGGCGGACCAGGCTTCGGACTTTTTAGAGAATTGGTCGGTCATGGCGGAGATTCGTTTGGTGAATGCGATGCGCCGGGAACGGCGCATCGGCGACCCATGCATTCAGATGCGATCAGGTGAATTCAGGGGAAATCAGGTGCGTGATTATAGTGGAAGCCCCGGCCTCAGCCGGTATTGCGCAGTCCGGCGGCTACGCCGTTGATGGACAGGTGAATGCCGCGGTGCACGCGGTAATCCGACTCGCGTCCCTGTTCCTTCCAGCTACGGTGCCGCTTGATCAGCTCCACCTGCAAGTGGTTCAGCGGATCAAGGTAAGCGAAACGGTTTTTGATCGAGCGCGCCAGCGTCGGATTGGCAGACAGCCTGTCCTTCGCACCGGTGATCAGCGCCACGCAGTCGACCGTCCGCTGGTGCTCGGCGGCGATGCGCTTGAAGATTGCATTGCGCAGCTTGCGGTCGGCCACCAGCCCGGCGTAGCGCGATGCGACGGCGAGGTCGGTCTTGGCCAGCACCATGTCCATGTTCGACAGCAGCGTCGAGAAAAACGGCCATTCTTTCACCATTGCGCGCAGCTGCGTGAGCTTCTTGCTGCGCGCGCCGCTGTCCTCATCGTTGAGCCAGGCCTCGACCGCGCTGCCGAAGCCATACCAGCCCGGCAGCAGCAGCCGGCACTGTCCCCACGAAAAGCCCCAGGGGATAGCGCGCAGGTCTTCGATACGACGCGTCGACTTGCGCGATGCCGGGCGAGAGCCGATGTTGAGTTCGGCGATCTCGGCGATCGGCGTCGCCGCGAAGAAATAGTCGGTGAAGCCCGGCGTCTCGTACACCAGGTGCCGGTACGCGCGGTAGGCCTGCGCTGACAGCACTTCCATGATGCTTTCGAACCGAGCCAACTGCTGAGCATGTTTCGGATCGGCATGCGGCGGCCGCAGGCTGGCTTCCATGACCGCCGCCACCACCAGCTCAAGGTTGCGTCGGCCGATCTCGGGGTTGGAAAATTTTGACGCAATGATCTCGCCCTGTTCGGTCAGCCGGAATTGCCCGTTCACCGTGCCTGCCGGTTGCGCGAGGATGGCGTCGTGGCTGGGGCCGCCGCCGCGTCCGACCGTGCCGCCACGGCCATGGAACAGCCGCAGCTTCACGCCGTGCCGGTCGAACACCTGCACCAGCGCCAGCTCCGCCTTGTACAGCTCCCAGTTCGAGGTGAGGAATCCGCCGTCCTTATTCGAATCGGAATAGCCAAGCATCACTTCCTGCAGCTCGCCTCGTTGCGCCACCAGCGCGCGCACCGGCGGCAGCGACAGCCAGCCGTCCATGATGCCGGCCGCATGTTGGAGGTCAGGGATCGTCTCGAACAGCGGAATCGCCATCAGCTCCGCTTCCAGCGTGCCGTCCGGCCGCACGCGCAGCAGGCCGGCCTCGCGTTGCAGCAGCAGGACTTCCAGCAG
>JACCDT010155632.1_pt1 | contig 32711 bp, 29 predicted proteins | sample 7446291 | NCBI WGS metagenome assembly JACCDT01 (sample SAMN15323446, study PRJNA562643) | freshwater metagenome | isolation source: river surface water | place: USA:Blue River Watershed | collected 2017-08-17
CGCACGGCTCTGCATTTCTTCAAATGAATCCTCAGGATAAGCCGTAGAATCATTGGCATTTATACAAACAAAGCTCACGGATTCTTTAGAGAGCTCAGTCACCAGACCAATCAAGCGCGATTCATAGGCCTGAACATAGGGGCAATGATTGCATGTGATCCCCACAACCAAGACTTTGGAGTTTTTGTAGCTCGAAAGTGTATGGAGTTTTTCGTCAGTCCCCCCCAGTTCAAAATCGGAACAGGGGGTATTGAGCTCAATGACTTCGGATTCTTTTGCCATAGGTTGTCAGCACACCATAATTCTTAAGCCCAGTGGATCTATTCTTTGATTTGTGTCAGGATTTTTCCGCCTATGCCGTTGATATTCCCCTTTGCAGAGTACTGGTCATTTTATGGTTTTTTTACCCTTTTTGTTTTGTCGATGCTCGCACTCGATTTAGGAGTGTTTCATCGTAAGGCGCACGCTGTCTCTTTTAAAGAGGCAGCCATCTGGACCGTCGTTTGGATTTCGCTCGCCTTGTTTTTTAATTTGGGCCTCTATTACTATCTGCTCGATCGGCTCCCCACGGATCCTACCTTTGTGGGCATTGCAGGGTTTGATGCCGATGGAACTGCAAAAAACATCGCTCTAGAATTTTTGACAGGCTTTGTGATCGAAAAGAGTCTGGCGATCGACAATATTTTTGTCTTTGTGATCGTGTTTTCCTATTTTGCGATCCCGTTGCAGTATCAGCATCGAGTCTTGTTCTACGGAATTATCGGAGCTCTTATTTTTAGAGCCATTTTCATCGCGCTCGGAGCGGTGCTCATGCAGTACCAATTCGTCGTTTGGATCTTTGGGGTCTTCCTCATTTTAACGGGTATCAAGATGATGATTGCTACCGAAAAGCAAATCAAACCTGATCAAAATCCACTCATTAAACTCCTCAAGAAAATTATTCCTATTCACCCACACTTTGAGGGCGATAAATTTTTGGTCAAAGTAGGAGGTGTCGTCAAAGCTACTCCCCTCTTAGTGGCTCTCGTCTTTTTGGAGTTTAGCGATATTATTTTTGCGGTCGATTCGGTGCCCGCGATTTTTGCAATCACCAAGGAGCCATTTATCGTTTTTACATCCAATGTTTTTGCCATCTTGGGATTGCGCTCGATGTACTTTATGCTCGCTGGCGTCGTCGACAAATTTGAGTATCTCAAATATGGCTTAGCCGCAGTTCTCATTTTTGTGGGACTCAAAATGGTTTGGCTTAATGAAGCCTTTGGCGGCAAGTTCCCCATTGGATTTTCGCTGGGAATCATTGGCTTACTCATTGGAAGTTCGATCGCGATCTCATTGATCGCGACTGGACGACGCAAAAGCTGAAGGAACTGAATTCGTTTTACGAGCGGCAGCCTCCGAAACGATCTGAATAAATCGCTTTGCTCTTGAGTCCCACGTGGACTCATGGATCTTGGCACGACCTTTTTGGCTGAAAGACTCAAAGACTTTATCGTCAGACAAAAGTCGATCCGTCGCGGCGATGAAGGCTTTATCGTAGGCTTCCGTGCCCGGCTTACCTTCGATGAGCACACCCGCATCACCAATGGTTTCGGGCAGTGCAGCGAGTTTTGAAGTCACAGGAACACAACCGGCCACCATAGCCTCGATGGCCGTGATACAAGAAGTCTCTTCAAATTCATTGGGATAAAACAAGATAGCGGACTTCATAAACTCTCGAGCGAGTTCGCTTTGTTTGACACTTCCATGCATGACCACTCCCGGAATCTGACTGAGTTCTTGAGTGACTTGCTCAAACTGCCGGTCCTGCGCCTGATCATAGACTTTGTAACTACTAAAGACATGAAACTCGAGATCAGGATGTTTTATCCGCAAGGCTTTAACATAATTGGGCGTGTGCTTGAGCCCTCGGTAAGGTGTGGATGAGTAAATGAGACGCTTTCGTGTGCGTGACTCCTCACCCTTAAAGTAAGAAGGCTCGATTCCGTTTCCTAGCTTAGAGCATTTTTCGACAGGAAAATTGGAGTACTGCGCGAGAGTCTTTGACTGCCATTCGCTTACAGTCAAAATCGAATCGATCTGACGAGCGACTCGCTTATCCCCAATACCAAATGTCAGATAGTGATCATAAGAATCTCCCGTCCAAACAAAGCGAAGCGGAGCAGATACCTTATAAAACAGTGGAATCCAATCACGGATGGATACAAACACATCGCAGGGCTCAGCAGATTCAATGAGCTTGGTTGGTAGATAGCGAGGCTTAGTTTCGGGAGGATTCTCAAAAGGAGTATACACCACCACTTCATGGCCCATTCGATCGAGGGCCTCCGCCAGGCGAATGAGTCCCGTCTCTGTTCCTCCGAGCGGACGCTCTTCGAGTGTCCGGCCGTGAACGGGGACAACGTTGGCCGCATAAAAGAGAATTCTCATCTCACTAGCCTGCAGCGAGCTTGAGCTTGTCGTCAATCTCTCTAAACTCGGGATCGAGCTTTTTGACTTCCTGAAACAGCGAGATCGCTCGGGAGCGATCGTTCATTTTGAGCAAAATGTCTGCAAGCTCATAGGTAATCGAGATTTTTTCTTGATTGGCAAGATCAGGAGCCTTGAGCGCCTCATCAAAGTAGGCTTTGGCTTTCTCGGCACTTCCGCGAGCAACTTCGCAGATTCCCATCTGATAGAGAGCCGAGGCGGCCTGACCTTTGGCCTTTTGAACGAATTTGAATTCCTGAATCGCATCATCGAGGAGGCCCATTTCTCGATAGGCAACACCCAAGTCAAAGTGTGTTTGCCAATCATCTTCAGAGACCACCTGCGACACTCCCGCCTTAAAGGCGTTGAAGATATCTCTCACTTCGGCCGGTCCTTCAAAGGATGCTTTAGGCTCGTTGGCTTCGAGTTCCTTATTGAGCTCACCGGCCAGATCAAAAAAGCTATCGTCTCCTAAACCGCGCTCATCTTCTTGAACAGATACCTTAACCTGGCGACCCAGCGCCTCGATCTGAAGAGTCTTTTTCTTCATTCGATCAGCACTCTTCAGATCGCTGCCCACAGGAGCTTTGGCAGCTTTGGAGAGTAAAAGTGGATGGCCCGGATGCTTCATCAGCAGCGTCTTCATGAGCTGATCTGCTTCCGAATCCAAACCTTGCTGCTTAAAGAAGTCATATTCTTCGAGCGCCTGCTTCACTTCAAAATCAGTATCCAAGACGGGCGGGGGCGTAGGTTTGGAAAACTGCACGGGCGCTGGCGCAGGATCGATTGCCAATTCCAAAACGGGTCCTGATTCATTATCAGGAGACGGACCTAACTCGAGTTCGTTCAATGGTCCCGGATCAGGAGCGAGCTGTTGCGAGAGCTGATCGAGTTCTGCTTGAGTAAAGTCATCTTCTGTGAGGAGTGCTTCGCCTCCACCGGATTCACTCACCTCGACAATCTCTGGTTCTGAAATTTCATTCAGAGGCATGGGCTCAGAGATCGCCTCGAGCGCTGGTTCTGCAACTTCTTCTTCCAAGACAATAGAAATTTCGGATTCTTCAAAGTCCTTAAAATCAATATTCTCAACCGCTGTGGTATCCGACCCTTTCTTAGCAGGCGCGATGTGAGCTTTTTTGGTCGGCTCTTCAACTTTTGGTTTAGGTTGAGGGGCTCCTCCGAGGCTTGGATGAGCAGGATCGACTTCTCGAAGCGCTTCTGTCGCCACATTCGTCCAGTCGCTCAAATTTTTTGATTTTGCCAAAAGCAAAATCTCGCTCAGAAGATGAGCAGCTTTTTCTACCTCGCCCTTGTCCAGGCAAATATCTTTAAGCCTCCAACGAATCACCAGAGATTGACTGAAGCGGCTTAAGTTTTGCTGCAAAACATCGAGGGCTTTATCGGCAAGCCCGTATTTCACATAGACATCGCACTCCGAGAGAACTTTTTTCTCGTCTGCATCTATCTTCGTAGCCTGAATAAGTTCTTCTACAGGGCTCGCACTGTCGTCCTTGTTTGCTGCAGATGACACTGTCGCCGATTGTATCGCTGCCTTTGAAAACTCTGGAGTTTGTCCTTTGAGCCGACGTTCAACAACATCAGCCTTTTCGGATTCGCCCGCCTGGCGATAAATCTTGATCAGCTCCATATCCACCGCTCGAGATTTTTCGGGCTGCTTGAGCGTCACAAAAGTTTGTGACAAGAGTTCCAAAACTTGAGGCTCCCGAGGATCGACTTTGAAGCAAGCTTGAATTCGCACCAGTGCTTTTTTGGGTTCGCCCACTCGGATGTACTGGTCTACTAACTCTTTGAGTCTCTGATAGTCTTTTGGAAACAATTCTGACCAGCGTTCATAAACTCGCAAAACATCAGGAATATGCCCTTTAGCATTCACCGTCTCGACAAGTCTTCGGAGAGCTTCTTCGGCTTCTTCAACTTGATTTTCACCGACAAAAAGCTCTGCCAATTTGAGTTGGCTATCCACATTGTAGGGATCCAGATCCGAAACTTTTTTGAGGACATTGAGCAAAGCCGCTTGATTCGCCGCCCGATCGTGCACATCTACCACGACAGCAAAGTGAGCCATCGCATCGGAGACGAGTCCAAGTTGGCCATAAAGCTCCGCGAGCTTTTCGTGCACATTCACGAGGCTCTCTTTGGTTCCTGCTCCATCTACCTTAAGGACACGCTTCAAAATCGCGACAGCTTTGGAATAAAATCCATCTCGAGAGTAGCTCTCCGCGAGTTTGACGAGGGCTTCGACACCTTTAGCGATTTCACCCTGCTTGAGATAGAGATCCGCTGCCCGATTGAGGACCTTTGAATCCATTGGATCAGCTTTCAAGAGCTGTTCAAAGGCTTCTAAAGCTTTGTCGTACTGACCTTTGACGACAGCTTTTTCCGCAGCAGAAAAGAGTTTTGCCTTATCCAAAACCTAAACCCCCTCAAATTCAGAAACTTTGACACTTTAATTGTAGCGCAATTTAAAAGAAACGCGGGGCGTCAGGCTTAGGATTTTACAAAGTTGGCCAGATAAGAAGTGTCGTAAACACCCGACTGAAAGGCTGCATCTTCCATGATTCGTTGATGGAGAGGAATCGTCGTCTTGACGCCCCGAATCATAAACTCCTGGAGAGCTTGAGACATTTTTTTGATGGCAAAATCACGATTGGCATCCCAGACGATGAGTTTGGCGAGCATCGAATCATAATAGGGTGGCACAAAGTAGTCGCTACACGCGACAGATTCCAGCCGCACGCCATTTCCCATAGGGGCATGAAACAAATCAATATGCCCAGGGCTCGGGGCAAACGTCACTGGATCTTCTGCCGTTACTCGACATTCGATCGAATGTCCTCGCATCTGAACATCTTCTTGTTTGAGTTTGAGCTCTTCGCCAGAAGCCATTCGGATCTGCTCTCTCAACAAATCTACGCCCGTCACCATCTCGGTAATGGGATGTTCGACTTGAATACGCGTATTCATTTCCAAAAAGTAAAACTTCTTATCTCGATCGAGCAGAAACTCAATCGTTCCCACCGTGGAATAATTAACAGCCTTCGCCGCTGCCACGGCTTTTTGGCCCATCACTTCTCGCAGTGCTGCAGGCATCACGGGGCAAGGGGACTCTTCCAGCAATTTTTGGTGTCGACGCTGCATCGAGCAGTCCCGCTCTCCCAAATGAATCGCGTTTCCATATTGGTCTGCCAAAATCTGAAACTCAATGTGGCGCGGCTCCACACAATATTTTTCAATATAGACTTCGTCGCTTCCAAAAGCCGATTTGCTTTCGGACTTTGCGACTTCAAGCATGCGAAGGAGATCTTCTTCCGCGTGGACGAGCTTCATTCCTCGGCCTCCGCCTCCCGCCGCCGCTTTGATCAAAACCGGATATCCAATCTCTCTTGCGCGCTCTTTGAGTTCTCTCTCCGAAAACATTTTTCCAGAGTCATCCACGACTTTGAGGCTGGGCAAAAGAGGAACTCCCGCCTTAGCGACTGTTTCTTTGGCGTTAACCTTATTACCCATTCGCTCAATCGCATCCGCCGGAGGACCAATAAACACGAGACCCATTTCTTCACAGGCTCTCGCAAACTGAGCGTTTTCAGACAAAAATCCGTAACCTGGATGAACTGCATCTGCGCCCGTCACTTCGGCCGCCGACAAAATCGCATGCATATTCAGATAAGATTCTTTTGGCGAGGGAGGGCCAATACAAACCGACTCATCTGCAAATTTGACATGAAGAGACTGGGTGTCTGCCGTCGAATGCACCGCCACAGTCCTCAAGCCCAATTCGTGGCAGGCTCGATTGATTCTCAGAGCAATTTCCCCCCGATTGGCGATCAAGACCTTACTAAATTTCATGGCTTATTTTCGAATTCCAAAGAGAGGCGTATTAAACTCAACGGGAGTTCCGTTTTCGACAAAAATCTTTTCGATTGTCCCGGAGCAATCCGCCTCAATTTCGTTCATGAGCTTCATGGCTTCGACAATACAAAGCGTCTGGCCCTTGGAGATCGACTGACCTTGCTCAGTAAAATTGGCGGAAGTCGGACTCGGTGCCCGATAAAACGTTCCTACAAAGGGCGAGCGAATCAAATGCAAATCCGAATGAGCCTCTGTTTTGGGCTGAGGGATCGACGCCGTTGAAGGCGCCGCCTGAGGAGCAGCCGGGGAAGCCATCGTCGGCACCGTCACTATAGAGGGAGCCGCAAATGACTCTTTCGCACGGACGCGAATGCTCATTTTACTCGTGGAAACCTCAATCTCCGCAAGTTGCGTGGATTTCAAAATCTCGGAGAGCTTTCGAATCGTCTGCTCGGGAAGCTGCGCCTCATCTGAAGTGGGCTTTTGGGACTTTATCGGTCGTACTCGAAGTCGGCTCGCTGAAGACAAAGGCGAGGGCTTTTTGGTCTCTTTTGCCATTCTGAGGACCTAAAAAAGCCCTATTTCGCCTGAAAGTCGATCAATTTTTGGGTCTATTGTGGCTCCAAGTTAGAATCGCTTCCTGGCGTGGGGGCCGAGTTGCGATTGTCTGCAAGGATATAAGGAGTAATGAAGATCAAGAGTTCTTCACGACTGTTTCCCTTATCCTGCCCTTTGAACAACCATCCTAAGACTGGAATATCTTTGAGGCCTGGAACTCCGTTGACTGACTTGTTTTCGGAGGTCCTAAACACTCCTCCAAGTACTGCCGTACGACCACTCTTCACAAGCATTTCGGTATTGGCTTCACGAATCAAAATGATTCTGTTTCCACCCACGTCTCCGGATCCAGGTTCGTTACTCTTCGTAGAAACCTTCAAGATGACTGATCCATCGTTTGTGATCTGAGGGGTCACACCGATTTCGATTCCTGCTTCCTGAAACGACACGCTCGCGCCGTCAGAACCTTGCGACAAGAAAGGAATCTTAGAACCCTGAATGATTCGGGCAGTTCGGTTATCCAAAACCGAGATGCTGGGACGAGAAATGATTCGAGCCATGGATTCGGCTTCGGCATAACTCAATCTCAAATCGAGATTAAAGAATCCGTTGACCGAGCCCAATCGAAATCCCAATTGATTTCCCGAAGAACCAGTGACCGCATCGACGGCAAAGTTAGAGACCGTCGAACCGTTTGACCCTGCAGGTGCTCCGCCCACTCCAATGCCATAAGGGAACTTCCAGTCGGTGGCATATCCATTGGTCGAATCAAGCGCCAAGGACGGTCCCCACTGAATACCTAAATTTCGAGTAAAGGTATCGTTGGCTTGAACAATTCGGCTCTCAATTCGAACTTGAGGAGTCTGAGTGTCCAAAACCTTAATCAGATTTTCGGCTCGTGTCAGATTCTCACGAATATCTTTAATAATTAGAGTGTTAGTTCTCGAATCCACATCCACAGTGCCGCGCTCTGAAAGAAGATTCTTGATTCGATCTTTCATTTCATCGCCTTTGGCATAGTTGATATTGACGAGCTTGAGCTTGAGCGGCTCGAGCTGCTTAGCGGCCTTATCATTGGCCAATGCTGTTTCACGTTCTTTTTTGAGTTTTTCGGCAGGAGCGACTCGCAAAATATTTCCGTGTTGAACTTTATCCATTTGAAGTGTCGTCAAAATAATATCGAGCGCTTGATCCCAGGGCACATCGATCAATTTGAGAGTGAGGTTTCCTTTGACGTCGTCTCCGACAATGATATTGAGTTTCGAAACTTCGGCAATGAGTCGGATGACATCTTGAACATCCGCATTCTGAAACTCGAGAGAAACGCGTTTTCCGGTATAAACTTTGGTATCGAGCTCGGCGAGAAGCGAGGTTCCTTCGGTCAAACCTGAAGTCGGAATTTCCTGAGTGGCCAATCGTTTGGGTGCTGAACCCGCGAGATCTCGGGGCGCAGGAAGATTTGGCTTTTCACGTTCGGGCGTATCTTCGGGCTTAGCTTCTGGCATGGGCATCGGAATAGGCATGGGCGCGGGTGCCACTTCGGCTTGTGCTTGAGGAGCTGCTGCTTCGGGCTGAGGCATGGGTGCCTCGACGATGGGTTCTAGCTTTGGAGTTTCAACCGGAGTTGCTTCTGCGATCGGAGCAGGAGCGGCTTCGGGTGCTGGCGCAGCTTCAGCGGCAGGAGCCGGCATTTCGGTTGCGGCCTGAGGTTCCGCAGCGGGAGCAGGAACGGGCACGGGAACCTCGGGAGTCACTTCCGGAACAGGCACTGGCACAGGCACAACAGCTTCGGGTTGTTGCGCGGCCATGGGTGCCTCTGAGGGAGTCTCACCGCTCGATGTTCCTATGAGACGAACACTCAAAGCATTGCCTTCGGCTGAGGCCAAATAATTCATCGATCCCGTCAAAAAAATCTCGACGCGAACAAGAGTCGAAAGCGAATCTTCCAGTCCTTGGACTTTGACTTCAGAAATTCCATTTTGGCCGGCAAGGCTCGAGGCCACTCCTTCGCCAAGTTTGGCATCAATCAAATCAATGACAACCCGCTCGGGATCTTGGAGTTTGAACACATTGTATTTAGGTTCTTGTGTGGATTCGATCTTCAATGTCGAATCCGCTCCGCTGGCTTCAAGAGAGATATTTGACACCACAAGGACGTTGGTTGCCCCTTCCGCTGTCGCTTCTTCTCCAGAGGGCTCTGACTTACTCGAACACGAGGCCACCAATGCACTCACAACCATCAGATTCAGGAGTAACATCCATTTTTTCATAAACTCTCTCCCCAAACTCATTTGGATTTCTTTTCCTTTTCTAGCTTCATGGAATATTCGCTCACCATGAGTTTTCCTAAAGGATCTCTAAATTCTTCTGCGACAATGAGTTCTTCTTTTAAAATTCGAGTGACTGTCCCGCGATTGCGACCGATGCGAGTGCCCCGAGAGATAATGTGTCCACGTCCGTCTCCATCTTTGACAATGGCCTTTGGATTGGCGATCCCCCAAAGAATCCCCGTCAGCGAAAATTTGGAGAGATCAAAATTGAGGAGCGGATCAGAAGACTTTTCACCACCAACGCCTTTTTCGGTAATAAAGGACTTAAAAGGATCTCGCTTTCCAAATGGATTGTAAGAATACAAATTGGGATCGGCGACAGGAGCTTCAAGCACATTGATGGGCTCCACTGGTGCTGCCTTGGGAGCTTCTGCTGCTTGCGAAACGAGATTGAAAGTTAAGAAGAGGGAAATCATGAACCACCTCCCAAGAACATGAAGGTTGTGGCTACACAGTCCACACTCAGCGACTGCCGTCCATCTTTGCCTTGGGCGGTACCAAGACTAATGTCGGAAATATTTACGATTCGTGAAAGCTTTCCGACTCGATCAAAGAACACGGCTACTTCGTGATAACTTCCCGTCAAAGAAAGCTTAATGGGCACTTCAGCATAAAGCTTCTTGGGCGTTTCGTTACCGGACTGAAATGTTTTAAAATCCACGCCTGACTTTTTGCCTAGGAGATAAATATCTCTCAAAAGACTTGGAATCTCTTTTTCGCGAGGCAATTGAGTCAAAGCGACGCGAAGATTTTCTTCGAGTTTTTTGATATTGGCCTGAAAGGTCGCCAAATCATCTGCTATTGCCTTTTGCTCTCGATACTTTCGCTCCAGTGTTTCAAATTCAGAATCAAGACTCGCCAATTTTTGATCGAGTGGCTTCCAAGAAGTGAAGTGGAAGTACGCTACAACCCCGCCCGCGAGCAGAATCAGGACGACGATTCTGACAACGAGTGGAATTTTATTTATACGCTCAAAAACCTTCGACATATCTATACCGCCTTAAATGTCGTACTTCACCTGCATTGTGATCTGAAATTTATGAACTGGGGTCCCTTCTTGCTCAGCAGAGTTCACGTTGAGCAAAACAGGATTTACAAATGCACGCGAAACCTTGAGACCATCCAAAAAGTCCGCAATGATCATCCCGCTCTCCGCAAATCCTTCGATCTGAACCTTCTTGGCCGATTCTTTAAAAGAAGTGATCCAGAGTTTTCGAGGAACAATCTCTGTCAGTTCATCCATCACTTTAACTGGGCCCGAGCGACCCTTTTCCAAAGAGCGAATCACACCCAACTGCTCTTCAAGAACTTGGATCTGCTTTTTATATTTTTCTACTTCGCCGACCTGAGCCTTGAGTTGCTCAATCTCAGCCATTTTTTGCGAGTTGCGCGTCGTGGCTACATTGATCGCTTCCTGCTTTTGCTTGCCTACAAAAAAGCAGCCCATCGCCACCAGCACAAGCGCAGCGACTCCGACGAGAGACTGAACAATTAGAGCCTCTTGTTTGCGAACTTTGGGAACTGGCAGGAGGTTAATCTTAATCATAGCGGCTTGTCCCCCAAACGCCTCATGGCGAGTCCCGTCACAACAGAACTCATCGGTGCTAAATCTCTCAGATAATCGGGATCAAATTCTTTTGGATTAAATGACAGCTTACGAAACGGATCTGAAACTTCGACGGTCGTTCCGAGAGCGGACTCGAGAGCATCTTTGAGTGCTGCCACTTTGGCTGTGCCTCCACTGAGGATGACCTTACTCAGAGTCAAACCCGCGGCAGTCGCCAAATAAAAATCAATGCTTCGCTGAATTTCGACGGCCATAGATTCGGCCGTGTTGCGCAAGATCGCTCCCACTTCTTGGGGCACGACGGCTTCAGTCGTCGACTGAGAAGTCGAGATATTGCCGCCTAGCTTGAGGGCTTCGGCTTCTTCATAGCTCACATTGAGCTGCTTCTGAATTTCTTCGGTAAATTGATTGCCCCCGATATTGACGTCGCGAGCAAAGGCATAAACGCCATTATGAATAATATAAATATTGGCAATGCTCGCGCCGACATTGACGAGCGCAATCACTTCGCCGCCGGATTCATCATTGAGTTCGAAGGAGTTTTCAATCGCAAAGCACGAAACATCGACGATCAAAGGTTTAAGACCCGCCTCAGCAATGACGGCGGTATATTCCTGAATCACATCTTTTTTGGCCGCCACCAGTAAGACATCCATCTGACCGGTCTCATCTCCTTTATGAAGGATCTGTGTGTCAATATTGACGTCATTAATCGAAAAGGGAATATGCTGTTCGGCTTCCCACTGAATACTCTCAGAAAGTTCGTCCTCAGACATTTGTGGGAGTGCAATTTTTTTGATGATGACGGAGTGACCCGAAATACACGTCGTGACTTCGCGCGCTTTAATTTTGTGGCGAGCGATGAGATCACGAATTCCTTCAACGACAGCAGCAGAATTCATAATCGCCCCATCGACGATGGCTTCTGGCGGTAATTTATGAAGGCCGAACTTTGAAAGTTTCCATGTTCCGCCACGGCCCTCTTTGAGTTCCATGACTTTGATTGAGTGACTTCCAATGTCTAAGCCAACTATCCCTTTGGCCATGTCTCCACCTAATTCCCTGGCTAGTGATTCACGGTTATCCGGACTTTCGTCCCCCCATAGGATATCGCGCCAAGGAAAAGAAGGTCAACTTTTGCAGTGATTTCAAATACTTAGGAGCGGTGCATTAATCGCACTGCGTGGATGAGTTGCGTTATTGAAGGCGCTGAGTCTCAAGTTTGACGTGCCGCCATTTTCCGTATTTGTCCTTCCAAAGAACAACAACGTAGATTCGTCGATCTGTTCCCGTCCCACCCGTTGGTGTCACGGTACGATAGTAGCGAATATAAGGATGACCCGCCGGCGGACTGCTCGCATCGCAGACATCCGCCACTAAATCAAAATCCTCTCGATCCAGATAATTTCCCGCGACAGCATCAAATGTGACGGCATTGGTAGGATTGCCCATCACATTCGGAATCCCACACTCGGTCTGGTTGTTGATCCCCGGAGGCGCAAAACCATCATCCACATCCTGCCACTCTGTCTGAGACTTTCTGAGTCCCGACTCGGTAAAAATCTCACAGTTAGAATCCGAAAAGCTCAAGGCATTGGCCGCAACGCAATCGGGCAATGTCGTCGTACGGCGTAAATCTTCCATGAGCGCTGAAGCAATATTCGTGGCCTCAGAAATCTGCTGAGCTGTTGTATTGCTCTTCAGGACAACCACAGTGATCGCCGCAAGACCCAACAAGCCAATGGCGAGGACGAGCATGGCCACAAGGACTTCGATGAGAGTAAAGGCTTTAGACTTCTTTGAAGTTGATTCTGTGATCATGGATAACATCCGTTCGTGTTGTCACCAGTGCGAGAAGTGCCCAAATTGCAACGCGTTGTCTTTGCAGTTCCGCCATTGACCGGGATTGATACCAAAAAGCCCAAACAATTCTCGCTCGAAGTCACGACGCAGTCTTCATGCTGCGCTTGAAACACAATTCTGTACGCCAAACTCGTGTCGGGGACGAGAGCATTGGCCACCAGCGGACTATGGAGCTCACCTTCGGTATCAAACCAAATAGATTCGCCCGCGTCGCCCGAAACAGAGGAGTTCCAATCGGCATCCGAAAGATCTCCAAACGCACCCGAATAAATATTAATCAGTGCCACTCCCTTTGGAATCGGTTGCGGTCGACGATCAAAATCCCAATAGTCAAATCCATCGAGCGCATTGGCAACTGCTTCACTCGTAAAACAGGAGTCCGTATTTGATATATTTTGTGAATATCTCAAAATCGCATAATACTGAGCAGGAATCCCGCCTGATTGAGTAAGTACGCAGTTAGCACTTCCTCCTGTCGGACACGCTCCGCTCGCCACAACATCGGGCGCTGTACAGTCGCGATTGTTGCAAAAAATCAGTCGAGTCCGACACCCTTTGAGCAATGCGGCGGATCGAGCGTAAGAGAGATCTGACTCCAACTGACTCGCCGCCTGTTCGAGGCTCGAGGCCTTCATTCGGGAGTTGAGCGAAACAAATCCTAAGACAGTGGCAATCGCGGCAATCGCGACAACGATCATAAGCTCAATGAGAGTGAATCCTTGGTCCTGACGACGCATGCCTCAATATTATCCCACGAAAACGGGAGTCATGAGGAAGCTAAAAGTGCGCCAAATTCAAGTATTTAGTCACTATTTGAAGGAAAGACCTGGATCCTTATCCATCATATAGCGCTCGAGCCCATAACGTTTGATCTTATAAAGGAGAGCGCGATGAGAGATCTCGAGGAGTTTGGCAGCCCAAGTGCGATTGCCGCCGGTCTTCTCGAGAGCCTTTTTGATGAGCTCCTGCTCCATAATCACCATCATTTTTTTGATCGAGAGCTCACTCGCCGCCGCTTTGATGGCGGGGTTGATTTCGACATTGCGGACATTGTCCGGCAAACTTTCGGGTCGCAGCTCTCGAGAGGATTCGAGCACCATCGATCGCTCGATGGTGTTTTCAAGTTCCCGAACATTTCCGGGCCATGAATAATCCGAAAAGTGCTGCAAGGTTTCGGCTGTGGCCTTTTCAACATTCTTTTCCATCTCTTTGTTGAACTTTTTGATAAAGGTATCCACGAGAAGTGGAATGTCTTCTTTGCGCTCTCGCAACGAAGGCAAATGAATCGGCAACACATTGAGGCGGTAATAAAGATCCTCTCTAAAACCTCCTCGTTTGATTTCTTCACCCAGATTTTTGAGCGTCGCCGCGATCAAGCGCACATCAATTTTGATTGAGCTATTGGCGCCCACACGACGAATTTCTTCCTCTTGAATCGCACGCAAGAGTTTGACCTGAAGCGCTAAGGGTAAATCCCCCACTTCATCCAAAAACAAAGTCCCACCGGAGGCTTCTTCAAAGAGACCTTTTTTATCTTTATTGGCTCCCGTGAACGCTCCTCGAACATATCCAAAGAGTTCACTCTCCAAGAGGTTCTCAGGAATTGCGCTACAGTTGATAGCGATAAAAGGTTTATTGGCCCGAGGCGAATTAAAATGAATCGCGCGCGCAATGAGTTCTTTACCCGAACCCGACTCTCCCGTGATGAGTACGGTGGTTTTGTAGTCAGCGATTTTTCGGATGGTATCAAAAATCTCAAGCATTCGAGGTGAGCGAGCAATGATGTTACTAAAGCTCGTTTCTTGATGAAGTACTCGCTTGAGAGATTGGTTCTCATGCAAAAGAGTTTCTTGCTGAGTCAATCGCTGGAGTCTCAATAAAATTTCATCGGCCTTAAAAGGTTTGCTGACATAGTCATAGGCGCCCTTTTTCATGGCTTCGATTGCCGTGTCTACATTACCAAACGCAGACATCATAATGACTGGCAGGCCCTTGTTCAGAGTTTTTGTGGATTCCAAAAAGCTCAGCCCATCCATTTCAGGCATGCGAATGTCGCAAAGAACTAGATCGTAGATATTGGATTTAATTTTATCGAGGCCTTCACGACCGTTTTGAGCGGCATCAATCGCATAGCCTTCACGCTCCAGAAGAACCGTCAGCATATGGCGCATGCCAGGTTCATCATCCACAATAAGGACCTTTTTTTTCTCTGAAGCAAACGAGACTAACGACATCCGATTCCTCCTCACCCTCAATTACGAACCGAAAATTCTGCGTATGAATGGAGTAACGCTGAAATTAGTTTATAGTAACGCTTTGCGTAAGACAACGGGGGGGCCTCAAAGCTCCAGAATATCAATAGCTTATGCCATCATTGGGCCTGGAGCGGGGCAGAAATATCGAGAACGCCGCGCCAAATCCAGCGGCACTGCGGACAACAATCGCTCCCCGAAAACTTTCGACGATGCTCTTGGTGACGTACAAGCCTAAGCCCGTTCCCTTTCCTGGGGCCTTCGTCGAAAAGAAAGGTTCAAAGAGTTTTTTCTGATCTTCTTCGCTAATTCCGATTCCATTGTCTTCAATCGTGACCACCCAGTAGACCTCAGGCTTGAGCGCTCGAACCACCGAAGTATCATAATCAGAACTTTCCGTCCCCGAGCGATACAATGGTAATTTTCTCAACGCACATTTTACTTTGAGAGTTCCGGGCTCTCGGCGATCTTTTTTTGCTTCGATCGCATGCCGCGCGTTCATGATGAGATTCAAAAAAATCTGAACAAGCTGATCTTCTTCTGCCCAAGCTTCGGCAGATTCGTCTTCAAACTCATATGACACATCAATATGAGTGGGAATCTGCGCCAAATTCACGCAACGGACCAGCAGTCCCTTGAGCTGCACAGATTTGAGTCGCTCTCGAGTGGGCTTGGCCTGCTGCAAAAGGGCACGAATGATCTTACTGATTCGATTAGTCTCTGCTTCGATGCGATCACAAAGCTCAATATCCTCAGGACTGGCATTGGACATTTTCTTCAGAGACCGACGAAGAATATCCACATATCCCGACACCGCTCCTAGAGGATTACCGACTTCGTGGGCCACACCCGCCGCCAATCGGCCAATCGAGGCGAGTTTTTCAATCTGAAGCTGTTCATTCTGCCTCATCTCGAGTTCTTCATTGGCGGCTCGGAGTGATTCGATCGTCAAAAAGAGCTTTTTTTCTTTCTCCTGAATTTTTTGCGCCATTTCGTTGAGCGCCTCACCAATATGTCCGAGTTCATCCTTTCGGTTGGTATCAAAACGCGAGGACCAGCGGCCTTCCAAAAAATCACGAGAGACTCGTGACAGCTCTCCAATTGGAAGCAATACGTTGCGCCGAAAGAGCAAAAAATAAGCTAAGAAAACCAGGAAGACTTCAATGAGCAGTGTTAAAAAGAAAACTCGATACTTAAACTGAGTCAGCAGACTTTGAATAGAATCAAGTGACCACTTGTATTGGACAAATCGTCCGTCCCCCAAGGGCTGCGTCCACTGGATCCCTTGAGTATAAGGAATCAATCCCAGTATCTTTGACGTTTGAGTGACAAACTCTTCGCTCGTTGGCGTCTCCGAAAGTGAGAGCTTCAAATCTGTGGATGGTGAAATTCTTGCGAGCAAGGCTTGAAGATCATCTTCCGAGGAACCCTTTTTAAACTCATCCATCAACCGACGATGAACACCAGGAAGATAAGAAGGCGCAAAATGAGCCATTTGCTCGGGCAAATCTTGGCGCAAGATCACAATGAATATCGCTTCGCTCAATAAAAGTGCGCAAAGAGTCAGTAAACTGAGATCAAAGAGGAGATCGTTTCGAAGAGATCGCGACTTCAAGGCCATATCCACCGATCCAATCCAAAGGTAGTGACGAGCGCCCCTATGGCGAGAGCTGGACCAAAGGGAATCGGGAAGTGCTTAGTCTTACGCTGAAACAAAATCGCCACGCCTCCGACAGCGAGTGCTAAAATGGATCCAATCAAAGTTGTAGAAACCACTCCTGGTATTCCGAGCACGGCCCCCACAAGCCCCATCAGCTTGACGTCTCCTCCGCCCAAGCCTTCCTCTTTTCGAGCAAAGGCATAAAATCGACTCAGCGTCCAAAACAATCCATATCCAAAGATGGAAGAAAGAGCGCTCTGAAAAAAGAGCGGCATCTGTGGACCCATCAAGGAGCGATCAAAGAGAGGAAATCCGCTGAGTCCTAGTGCTGCCACCATGAGGGCCACCGCCCACCCCCCGAGACTCAAAAAATCTGGAATCAATCTGAGCTCCATATCAATAAAGGAGATCGCCACGAGAAGTCCCACAAAGCTCAGCACCAAAAAGAAAGTCGAATTCCATCCAAAGACATCCCAAGTCGCCAAGGCTAATAAGCCCATCAAGAGCTCCACAAAAAAATATCGGCTCGAATAGGGATGACCGCATTTGCGACACATCCCCGCCGAAAACAAAAACCCCAAAAGCGGAAGATTAGAAAACGTCGAAATCCGAGACCGACAAAATCCGCAACGAGAGCTCGGCTTGATCAAAGATCGCCCTCGAGGAAGCCGAATGACGACAACATTCAAAAAACTTCCGAAGCAAAGACCGATGAGTCCTACAAAAATGGCCTGAGTCCAAAAACTCAAATTCATTTAAAGTCCCTACGCGAAAAAACAAAGTAAGAGGCCAAAAGCAAAAGCAGAATCAAAAAAAATCCATAAGCCGCAGGATACCAAAAGTCCTCTACGTAAATCGGTAGCTTATGAACGGCGTGAGTTCTCAAATTGAACCCTTCGAAGTCCAATACCTTTCGCACACCTGTCGCAAAAAATCTAAAAACCTCGTTGCGACTTCGCTCTCCAAACTGTCCCAATTCATACGCAAGCCGCCCCACCAAAAAAACCCCGGCCGAAAAAAATCCACTCAAAAACGGGGAAGAAAAACTCGAAAAAAACACCGCAATCGCGGCAACCACAAAGAGTTCAATCAGCATCAATCCAATGGCGGGGAGCAAATACCAATCCACCTTGGACTCCATAAAGCTCGTAATCAAATAAAGATAAATCGTCATCGACACCACGACCGCCGTCAAAACAAAACACATGCCTACAAACTTTCCGAACATGATTTCGGGGCGCGTGATCGGCTTTGAAATAATCGTGTAGATCGTTCGCTTTTCGAGATCCTGATAAAGAGAATTCACTCCCAAAAAGATCGCGATAAAAACTCCCAAAAACGAAATACAAGCTAAGCCCGCATCTTTGACAACTTTTTCATTTTGAAAGAGGCTCACTTGCCCCATAAACAAAGAGAAAAAAATCAATGCCGCTGCAAATAGACCTGCAATATGAAGCACTTTATTGTGACGAGCTTCTAAGAACGTCATTCGAGCAATCATCAACGTCGGATGTCTATAAAATCCTCCCATTAGACTCGTGACTCCATTCTTCCTACTTGCCGTACAAAGACATCTTCCAGAGTTTCTTTTTTGGGGCTCAACGTATGAAGCTGTCCTTTCAGTTTTTGGCCCTTCTCCACAATAGATTGAATGCGGGCCTGAAACTCATCAGCTGATTCGTCAGAAGACTTTTCGATGGTAGAAAATACTCGTTCTTGAGCGACCACAGATCTCGAATCTACCTGGCTCATCATTGTTTTGAGTTCGCTACTCGCCTGATGCCAAATGAGATCAACTGCACGAACTTCCACTGAGATCAGATCTTCAAGGAATCCACAGGAGATGAGTTTTCCCTTGTTCAATATCACCGCCCGCCGACAAATCGACTCCACATCACTCAAAATATGAGTCGAAAAGAATATCGTCTTTTTTTGATCCCTCAGATGCAGCATGATATCTCTCACCTCACGCCGCCCCATGGGATCTAATCCCGTCATAGGTTCATCCAGAATCACCAAATCTGGATCGTGGATGATGGCCTGTGCGAGACCGATTCGTTGAAGCATCCCTTTTGAAAAACTCCTGAGACTCATCTCCGCCGTCCCCCGCATGCCGACGATCTCCAATACTTCGGGGATTCGAGATTTGAGCTTTTGAGAGTCCATCCCTAGGAGTCCGCCATGAAACTCCAAAAACTCCCGCGCTTTCATATAGTCATGAAAATAGGGATTCTCCGGTAAAAAACCGACGCGGCTTTTGATATCTCGATCTCCTAAGGGACGCCCTAAGACTCGAGCGGTTCCACTCGTCGGATAGATAATTTCAAAAAGGATTTTGATGGTCGTACTCTTTCCTGCGCCATTGGGCCCCAGGAATCCAAAAATTTCGCCCTGCTCTACCGAAAAACTGACGTGATCAAGGACTCGCCTGAGTGGCGTCCAAAAATGCTGCCGATAATCTTTAGTCAGCCCCTCGACTTCAATGACATTCACGAATCTAAGCGTAGCTAAAACCAAAGCTCGCCATCAAGACGCAAAGAAGTTGTAATAGGAAATAATGAGCCTGAACAAGGCAAAGAAGACAAACTCGGCCCTCCTATTGCTCTCCGCATTGAGTGCCCCCCTCTTGAGCCTCATTTTGCTCAGTTTGATTTTTTGGTTTCAGAGAGATTTTTGGGCGTTTTCTTCCGGATGGCTCGTGTTTCCTCATTCATTAGATGCTTTTGGCATGCTCGAAGCACTCCTTTCGGGCTCTCGATTTGTTTTACCCAGTAGCCTTTTGGGAACTTATTTGAGTGGCATTACATTTAGCCCGACTTTCTTCTTCTTGGTTTCGTTTTTGTGGGCGACGCAAGTCTTTCCTGGATCAAAAATGTTTGCACTCTTTAGCGCGTTTGCCATCGCTTGCATCTTGCTCCCCTCAGGTATTCCGGGAGGCTCGCCCTATTCCATCCTCGGAATCGCAACGAGCCTCATCTTTTTAACGCCACTCTTTAAGCAGAGCCGTCCTTTCAAGCGATGGCTCTTTTTGACGATCGGCACTTTACTTTCACTGCCGATCGGCAGTTTGAGACCACTTTTGTTTTGGATGGCGTTTAGCTTAAGCGTCTCCGAATCGATTCACTTTTCTCTCATTCAACGTCTCAGCCCGTCGCGACGCCAAAGACTCGAGAAAACTCGATTTGTATTAGAAACACTGGGGCTCCTCGCCTTGAGTGTGTGGGTTTTGATCACTTTGCGAAACTCAAGTATTGGACAGGCAAGCCTCGGGCCTTCTCCCTATTATTGGATCGCCTTTATTAACGCAGCTCTTGTTGGCCTGAACGCTTACTGTCGTCCTTGGGATTCTAGTCTTTGGCTCGGGCTCGCCACGTTTTCGCTCTCCCCTCTCCTCTTTAATAATTTGGATTGGGCAAACGGGGTCCTTATGATTTGGCTCGTTTTGAGTCTTCTTTGGATTTTGGTGGAAAGTCTATCCAAAGACCTCGTCACTGCAGCCAAAGCTCTGTTTTTGTCTTCGACCTTTATCTCAGCCCTCATTATTGGAGGATGGCTCGTTTCTTCTTATAAGACAGAGCCGCAACTGGATCCCAACTGGGGCTCGGCTGTTAAAGACCTCAGTACACGCGAGGGGGGATCTATGATTATTGGAAACGGACTTCAACTCGCTGGCACATTCGTGAAGGCGCCAATTGTCGTCAATCCCCAACTCCACTTCACCCAAACAGAGGATTCCTGGATCAAGTTCATGAGAGATGAGAATCTCTCGTGGATTCTGATTGATATCCCTCATGTCAAAAAAATCTGGGAAGAAACAATTCAAAAGAAAAATAAAAAATTGCCCGCCGAAGCCATCAATAAAACTTTTTTGGCGCATCTTGTTCTGTATCGAGGCAAAGAGGTCAAGACTTCGACTCTCAAAATCAAAGCCCTCGAAAATTTTGAAATCATCGACTCAAAGAGCCTCCCCTCTCGATTTTTACTTGTTCGATTAAAAGGAACAGCGACACCGCTTAGTGAATAAGCCAACCTAAAGCACGACTGCAAAAAGTCTTCGGATGGCTTTGAATTCTTTGCCTAAACAAAGGAGCAAAGTATCTCTTTTGAAGAGCGAGTCGACCCGTCGTCGAGAGCGCGACGAGTGCCTCAAGAACTAGACCCGTTCCATGCAAAAACGGCACAAGAGCCATCACTCTCAAAATGCGATGAGTGACCGAATAATTTGCCTCCATTCGATCCGCCTCATCGAGAGTCCAGCGACCCTGCTTTGCAAAATCTGCAATGAGTGCCGAACTCGCCAAACCAAAAGCAGAGAGTACGCCGACCAAGCTTAACTGAAGGGGATCAAATCCATCATACGAGGCTTTGAGACCTGGAAATGAGGCGACGACAGACGCTGCCAAAACACTCACCGTCGGAGTCAGAGCTTCGCGCACATGCTGAACCCAAAGACCTCGCTTTTCAAAAATGCGATTCCAAAAATCTCGTGCATAAATATAGTGCCACTCCAAAAGCGTGATCGATGTGGCAAATGCAAAATGCGGGATCAATTCGATCTTAAATTTCGAAAGAGGCGGCTCGGGTGAATGGGCTCTTTGCAAGGCCACCTGCATGATTCCAAAAATCAAGGCCGCCGAAAACACAAAGACAGGTGTGAGTTTGCGCAAATTCTGCGCGGATAAATCATGTGTATCCCTTGCCGACAATGTTTCGGAGGCCGACACCAAAACCACACCCTTAAACCCACTTTCCTGAAGAACTTGATTTGCAAATTGAAGCTCGGCCGGCGTCGCTGGGACCGCAAGGGTCGCTTTCACTTGATCGATCGCAATTCCTTTTTCGGCGTACTCATTGAGCAGGGTCTGAAGCGCCCAACCCTTTCCTTGCGGCCACTTTTCTGTCATTTGATCGATCAATCTTGCGGCGAGGACTTCTTGAGTCAGTTCCCCCACATCGTCAGCAAAAGTTGCCCCGGCAGAACCAACACTTAGGCTCAATAAAAGGAGGGCAAAGACTCTATCTCTTGCTTTCATCAATGACTCTCAGGCTGTAAGCTGTCGGTATCAACGAAAGCCGGTATGTTCAAGGTCGAATTTGTAGCAAAAGCCCTTAAAATCCGTACGGATAGGTCGGGTGAATTCAAGAGGATTTGGACGGATACAAGAAGTCTCCAATCGGGAGACCTTTTTGCCGCTGTTTCGGGAGAAAAGTTTGAAGGCCACGACTTCGTCTTAGAGGCTCACAAGCGTGGGGCAAAAGGCGCCATTGTCTCCCAAAAGGCCTTTAAGGAGAGAGAAAAGCTTCCCAAGAATTTCACCATTTTTGAAGTGCCCAATACGGTCCAGGCCTTACGTCAGATTGCTCAAGCCCATCGTCGTCGGCTAAAGGCGACGATCTTTGCGGTGGCCGGAAGTAACGGCAAGACGACGACGAAGGAATGGATCGCCTTTTTGCTTTCTCAAATTGCAGGGCCTGAAAATGTTTTTAAAACTCAAAAGTCCAACAACAGTATCCTCGGAATTGCGCTCAGCCTCTTGCAAATCAAAAAAGAAAAGTTCGCCGTTATTGAGATTGGAATCGATGAACCAGGATGGATGGATAAGCATCTCGAAGTCGTTGAGCCAGACGGTGGAGTCATCACAAGTATAGGCGAGGAGCACCTCAACCATCTCAAAACGATAGAGCTCGTTGCGCAAGAGGAGCTCAAGCTGCTGAGTTACCTCAAAAAGTCTCAAGGCCTTTTTGCAGCCAATTTGGATTGTGAATGGGTCAAAAAGTCCGAACTCCCCAAAAACACACTGACCTATTCTCTCGATTCATCCGCTGATATTGAAGGCCTCTACGAGCGCCCCAATCAGCTTCATGCTTTTGGATACGAGTTTACCAATCCTCTCGCGGGTAAACACAATGCACAAAATCTTTTGGCCGCTCTCACCAGCTTGAGACTCTTGGTTCCCGATCTGCAACTGGATCAGATTAAAATGCTCAAATTGAGCAGTGCTCTGTTTAGAGGCGAAGCTCATCGAGGCGTTTGGATGTCCTATGATCGCGGAGTCAGGGTTTTAGATGATTGTTACAATGCCAATCCTGATTCCATGGCGCTGGCGATTCAGGCTTTTTTAGAACTTTCTGACGGATGTCATCAAAAACTCATTTTAGGAGATATGCTCGATTTGGGAGCCGCTTCCGAAAAATCTCATCACCGAATTTTTAATCTCGCTCTTGTTTCTGACGTTGATGAGATTGTCCTCTTTGGCCCGAAGTTCGAAAACACTCTGCAATCATCTCAAGCCCTCCTCTCGGCGGAACAGTCCCGTAAAATAAAAAGTTTTATCGATTTAGAAGATCTTAAGACTCATCTTCGCACTTCTCTCAGACCCGAAGACAATTTTTTACTTAAGGGCTCTCGGGGAATGGCACTTGAAAAACTCCTAGAATGTTTTGGAGGCAGCCCCCAGCATGTTTGAACTCATCGCATTTGTAGGAGTGGGAGCGCTGGCAAGTTTTTTAGGTGGCCTTGTGGGGCTGGGAGGCGGATTCATCCTTGTCCCGCTACTGACGATTCAGATGCAGATGGATATCAAAGATGCCGTCATTTTCTCTTTGATTTGTTTGACGTGGGCGGGACTTCAGCAGAGCTTTCAAAATCGTCATCTCATTCAGAATCATGCCCCTCTTTTGCGTCCCTTGTTGATCTTGGTGGCCATCGGAGCCGCAGGAGCCGCTGTTTTGGGAGTCAAACTCTCTTCAGATTTTTTGAACAATCTTTTGGGAGTCGTCCTCATCTCTCTCGCCATTTATATGTATGCCGATCGTCACTGGGAAGCTGGCCCAGCGAGTGGAAGTCATCAACCACACAAAGTCTCTTACTTGTTTTTTTTGGCTTCGGGAAGTTTGGGGGGCCTACTGGGATTGGGTGGAGGGATCTTTAATGTGCCCGTGCTTCACAAAATGTTTCGAATCCCGATCTACGAATCCACTCGATTAAATTTTCCACTCATTCTGATTTCCGCTGTTGCTGCTCTGAGCGTGTTTTACGTCGAGCGCAAAGAAGCCTTTCACGCACTTTCACCCGTACACGCATTCGTCCTCGTCATAGGGACAGCCCTTGGGGCATCCATGAGCAAAAAAATCAAGATTCAGGGCCATAAGCTCAAAATCACTTTTGCAGTCCTGACACTCGCCATGGGAATTTTGAAGATCGCCAGTTAAGCGGCAAATCCCCGTCTGACAGTATTTTCGGAATGAGTACGTGGCTCCATGAATTGCAACAAATAGTCCGTTCCACCCGCTTTGGACCCACATCCAGAGTGCTTGAATCCTCCAAAAGGATGGCGCTCCACAATCGCCCCGGTGATTGCGCGATTGATATAGAGATTTCCGACCTCCATCTCCGCTTTGACGTAATCAATATGCTTGGGGCTTCGTGAGTAAACTCCGCCCGTCAGTGCATAAGGAACAGAATTGGCGAGCTTTACTCCTTCTTCCACACTCTTGATTCGTTTAATCGCAATCACGGGCCCGAAGATTTCTTTTTGAAATATCGGATCCTGAATATCTTCCACTTCAAAAATCGTGGGAGGAACATAACTTCCCTCTTTCGGAATGTCTTTTACTTCGGCCAAGACTTTCAAACGTGATTTGCCCTCCGAAATGGTTTTCAAAATTCTTTGCTGTGCTTCTTCATCGACCACGGGGCCCATCTGAAACTCTGGGTTCTCGGGATTTCCCACTTTGAGGCCTCGAGCAGCTTCACAAAATCGCGCCACAAACCCATCGTAAACTGAGTCATGCACGAGGAGTCGGCTGAGAGCACTACACTTTTGTCCCTGAAATCCAAACGCGGAGTGAATGGCCCCCGTCAAAGCTTCATCCAAATCCGCGTCTTCATCAATAATGAGAGCGTTCTTGCCACCCATTTCGGCTACTACTTTTTTGACTCCTCGCTGATTCGGAGTAGGTCTCCTGGACGCAGTCTCAATAATCTTAAATCCCACATCTGCGGAGCCTGTAAAAACAATCATATCCACTCGAGGGTCCTCAACCAGCATCGGTCCGATTTCTTCACCCACTCCTGGCAAAAAATAATACGAAGAATCCGGAAATCCCACTTCGCGCAAGCCTTCGGCCAGCTTAGCCGCAATAATAATCGACTGCTCCGCGGGTTTAATGATGCATGTGTTGCCCGTTACCAGTGAAGCCACTGCCATGCCTGCCAAAATCGCGAGCGGAAAATTCCACGGAGCAATCACTAAGTTCACACCGCGAGGATAGTACGACAAAGTATCATTCTCTCCGGGAACGACTTGAGTGATCCGAGTTTCTGAGAGTCGGTTCATTTCACGCGAATAAAACCGACAAAAATCAATCGCCTCACATGTATCTGCATCCGCTTCGCGCCAGCTCTTTCCGACTTCCAATACCATCAACGCCGAGAGTTCGTCCCGACGTGCTTCCATCCAATCGGCCAGTTTTTCAAGAAGTTGAATTCGCAATTGAGGAGTCGTTCGCTTCCATTCGATCGATCCTGCATGGACAGTCTTTAGTGCGAGTTCGGCTTCGGCTTTTCCTGCCTGTTCCACATACCCAATCACTTGCTGAGGATTTGCGGGATTCGTACTCTTGAGTAGTGGCTTCGAAGAATTCGAAATCACTCGTGCCGTATGCAAGGCATAGGTACGGCCCAACTCTCCCTTTACCTTTTGAAGCGCATCCTGCATTCGCTTGCGATCTGCAGGAAGAGCAAAGTTGAGATAAGGAGCGTTCTTAAAGGGAGAGAGCATCATGTCGTAATCCTCCGAGGTGATTGCAAAAGCTCACGAACACCGGTCTTATCCATGAAGCTTTGTTTTAAAAATGAATCATTCGCTGAATTCTCGAGCAACCGCCGCACCAAATAACTCAAGCCAGGCAACATCTCTCCAACCGGATCGTACTCTCGAACTCTGAGTCCTCGCTTTACAAGTGCCGCCTTAAAGGGATCTGCCATCCCAAACAGCATCTGAAACTCAAGAGCGTTTGGAGGAAGGCCGCGATCTTCGGCATAGGCGAGAGCGTGCGAGATCGAACGAACGTTATGAGATCCTATCGCGAGTTCGATATGCGGATACGCATCGAGCAACGCGCGGGTGCATTCTTCATAGTTGGCATCCGAATCTGCTTTTTTCATAAAGACCGGTGGAGTCCACGCATTCTGTCCAGCCACGATCACTTCGTAGTCCCAGTAAGCCCCTTTCACGAGGCGAATCGTCAGAGGCGTCTTTCGCCAACGCGCAAATTCGATCCAATCATGAACATCATCGAGTGAGGTGGTCTGATAGGCCTGCACCACCGTACCAAAATGTCGATACGATCTGAATTCGTCTTGAGAAAGAATCCGCTTAAAGAGCTCACGCGTCAGATCCCGCAACGCAAACTGCTCCATATCAAAGTTAATAAAGACATTTTTTTGCATCGCGAGCCGCATCAGAGGTTCGATGCGATTCTGTAATCGTCGAATACTACTCTCATGCGCCATAGGGTCGATATGACAGTCGAGCGCAGAAACCTTGAGTGAAATATTGACCGCAGGAATGGGACCCAAAGCGGACTGATCGAGCTGAGCTATGGGGGTCCAAGTCTTTGCCAAATCTCCCAGGCCACGAATCAATTGATCGTAGAGTTTGAGGTAGTACTGAGCATCGGCATCCGAAAAAACCGTTTCCCCCAAAATATCGAGAGTGAATGCCAAACCCTGTCGCCGAGCCTTCATGAGCTGGGGAAGCGCAGAATCCAAATGATGCCCAATAATAAAATTCTTCGCCATCTGTCTCACCTGGTAATCGGCCAAGGCCACGACGGCGCGATCTAAAAACGGCAATTTGAGCGCGGCCGTGACGAGTTGTAAGACGAGCGGCCATGACTCCTTCGAGCCGGCAGGTGGGCTCAAATATTCGAGCAAATGCTCTCTTTTTTGGGACACTGTCTTGAGGACAGGTAAAACATCCACAAACCGAAAGAGCTGGGTCTTCACTCGTGGATCAGAAGTGGAGAGTTCTAATATCTTGTTGTACCAGAAATTCTTTTGCCAAAGACTCAAACGACTAGACTCAAAGATTTCGCGTCCTATAGTCTGAATCCGGCTTTCTTGAGCAGGAGAGGGTGTTGGGTATTCGAATTCCAAAGCAGGCATGGTTTTCATCGGTTCTCATCGTTGGTCTTGGGCTCTATCTTATCTCCCAAGACCTGCGGTCTCTCTATCGTCGTTCTAAACTCAGTGTTGATCAGTCAGCAACTTCGCTCAGTCTTCTCATCCCTTCTGACCTCGTTTCAGTGTCTATTCAGACTAAGAATTCTCAAACTGAAGCCGATAGTCAACTGAGACAGGTCCTCAAAAACCTGCATCACCAGCTCTTTCTGACAGGGGTCTCACGGATTGTACTGACCGAGGGGGCCGATCAAAGAATTCTCGCCGCTTCTGATCCACATATTGCCAAGGGTGACCCCGTGGATATTCGCCCTTCACCCTTTGAGATCTTTAGCGAAAAGGCTTTAGTGTCTCCCCATGCTTCTCTCATTTATGAGGAATCCCCCCGTCTTATGCTCTTAGAAATGGGGAGCTTTATATTTAACTATCTCCTGCTGGCCGTCGGCCTCTTTCTGGTCGGCCTGATTTTCTTGAGGAAAAAGTCTCAGGAGATCCCCCTCCAAGTACAGGGTCCCTCTGCCACGATGAGCTGGATTCATGAGAGTGCGGAACCCGCCCTCATCCTCACTGATACGGGAGAGATTCTCGACCTCAATACTTCCGCCAGCCTCCTCTTTAATGTTCCCGTCAATGAGTTGATCCACAAAAACCTTTTTGATGAGGGATCACTTCCCTTTCAAATCACGAGCCTCGAAGGCTCTCTTGCTTTGTCACCGCTCTCGCTGAGGCGGAGTGATCCTTCGCGAGGAAAAATCAAAGTCCAAATGAGTTCCGAAGCCTTCCGATATGTTTCGTACTCCTGCAGTCCGTTGACTGAAAAAAATGGATATCTCGTGCTTCTTCATGACCTCACCCTTGAAATCATCCGAGAGCAGGAACTGACTCATACAAAATCCGCACTCCTCGAAAAGAATGAAATTTTAGAACAGCAAATCATTACAGACCCACTGACCAAGACTCTCAATAGATTTTATCTTCATCATTTTTTGGATTCCAAAAACTTGCGCTGGCTTAAATCAGAAGGCGCGAGTTTGCTCGCGATTGATTTGGATGGATTCAAGGAACTCAACGATTCACGAGGCCATATTTTTGGAGACACCGTCCTACGTTCTTTTGGGTTGTTTCTGAGATCATTTTTTAGACGATCGGATAAAATCATTCGCACAGGAGGTGATGAATTCCTTGTCATCCTCCCGAGCGTGCAGCTCAAAGAAGCAGCTCGCATTGCACAAAACTTGATCGACGCTCTTCGCAAAACCCCTCTCGACAGCGAGACACGAATCACTGTTTCTGTAGGCGTCGCGCAACTTGACAAGGCAGAGTCTGCGCGTGACTGGCTAGAGAGAGCTGATGCAGCTCTCTACGATGCGAAGCGATCCGGAAAAAACACGTACTGCACGCAGACCAACGAATCTCTCGAGATTCTCGAATCATAATTGTTCAGCAAGTCTTCTCAGTCGCACGATTACTTCGTCGAGTAACGCGCGTTCTTCGTCACATATTCGCTGCGATCCACTCAGAACCTGCAATGTAAACAATATTGGTAGGACCTCTTCCTGCCACTGCTGCATCGAGGAGCTATCAATCTTATTTTGTTTATTTATAAATATTTCTTGTTTTACATGCTCTGGATGCATTGCGTTCTCCCCCATCCACAGGTTATCAACAACGTATGTTTATAACTCTGCGTCAAACGATTTAGGACCATCATAATGGTATCTAGAGCAAGGATTGTGCCGCCTCTGAAACAGGAATGAAGTGGAGATTCAAGGGTAAAATGTGGGGATTTACCCACAGTGCAATGTGTTATGCCAACGATCCTAGCGCATTGCGTTACATCAAACTTTCCATGACCTCTGTCAACGCTGACCGAGCAGGCTTCAACTGATCCACCGTCAAAGACACCAATGGAGTTTCACAGAGCTCTTCGACATCGGCAAAAGGAACCGTATCGGGATTCACATAAAAGAGACCTGTGAGCAGTTGGCCCTTTCCGTGCGCTTCATGCAAAACATCGAGCGCCGCCTTTTTGTTGGTGGGATCATAATCTCTCGCCAGCTTTTTGAGTGTAATCTTTGCTCCATCCGGAAATGTCACAACTTGAGAGGTCCCTTGTTCGTAGTCCACATCGATAGGAGTAAACGAAGGGACGAATCCTATCTCATGCAAGACTTCGTCATGATCTTTTACAAACTTGTATGACTTTGTAGATCCCTCATGATTGTTAAAGGTAATGCACGGACTGATGACATCCACAAACGCGGTTCCACGATGAGCAAGGCCTCCCTTTAAAAGTGGAACCATCTGCTTCGCATCTCCCGAAAAACTCCTCGCGACATATCCAGAGCCCAGCTCAAGCGCCATCAAACAAAGATCAATACCTTCGAGCGGATTAACTGAGCCCTTTTTGAGTGCACTGCCTTTATCGGACGTTGCAGAAAACTGCCCCTTCGTCAGACCATAGACTCCGTTGTTCTCAACGATATAAAGGAGCTGAATATTTCGTCGCATGCAGTGAACAAACTGCCCCATGCCAATGCTCGCTGTATCCCCATCACCACTCACAGCGATATTCACCAGAGAACGATTGGCAAGTGACGCCCCCGTAGCGACTGACGGCATACGACCATGAACGGCGTTAAAGCCATGAGCACCCGCCAAAAAATAGGCAGGGGTTTTGCTCGAACATCCAATCCCGCTAAACTTTGCCACTCGATGCGGCTCAATATTTAAATCATAAAACGCTGAGATGATATGAATCGTCACAGAGTCATGCCCACATCCCGTACACAGTGTCGAAGCAGATCCCTGATACTCTTTCTTGGTCATTCCCACTTGATTGGGTGTGATCATCGGATTCAATTTTGATTCAGGAACAGACATTTAAGCCGCCTTTCTTTCACGCAAAACTTCGAGGATCCGGTTTTTGATGGAAGGGGCATCGAGCGAAAGTCCATCGTAGTTGAGAACAGATTGAATTTTATTTATCTCCGTACTGAGTTCGGACTCCAGTTTGAGGAGAGACAAAAGCTGAGCATCTCGATTTTGTTCCACGACGATGATTTGCGAATGCGTTTTTACAAAACTCAAAATATCTTGATGAAAAGGAAACGCACGCACTCGAAGATAATCCACTTCGAGCCCGCTTTCCTTTTTGAGCAAATGCACGACTTCGCGCATGCAGTCCTGCGAGGATCCATACGCCACCAGTCCTATGGAATTTTTGCCAGAGCCAGTAACAATGGGAGCGGGAACAAACTCTCTCGCAGTATTAAATTTTTTGTTGAGGCGATTCATTGCCTGAACATAGTCAGGCCCCTTCTCGGTGTACTGCGCCTTTGCGTTGTGGCCTGAGCCACGCGTAAAAAACACACCCCGACGGTCCTTAATTCCTGGAAGAGTGCGATACGGAATTCCGTTTCCATCAGGATCTCCATAGCGTTCAAACTTAGCGAGCTCCTCGACATCCTTATCAGTCAAAACTCGCCCACGATCCCAGGCCTTTTCGGGATACTTAAACGGATCCGCCATCCAAAAATTCATCCCCAGGTCCAAATCACTTAACACAAAGACAGGAGTCTGAAATCTTTCTGCCAGATTAAAAGCCTCACCTGCCATTTCAAAACATTCTTCAACTGTTCCCGGCAGCAAACAAATATTCTTGGTATCTCCGTGCCCCAAAAACGCCGCGAACAAAAGATCTCCCTGGGATGTTCGCGTAGGAAGTCCCGTTGAAGGTCCGATGCGCTGAATATCCCAAATCACCGCAGGAACTTCGGCAAAATATCCAAACCCGGTAAACTCCGCCATGAGCGAAATTCCCGGACCTGATGTCGCGGTCATCGCGCGAGCGCCGGCCCAAGAAGCACCCATCACCATACCAATGGCAGCGAGTTCGTCCTCTGCTTGCACAATTGCAAAATTATTTTTGCCCGTTTTTGGATCCTTGCGATATTTTTCGCAGTACTCCGTAAAATAATCGATCACACTTGTCGAAGGTGTAATCGGATACCAACTCACAAAACTACAACCTGCAAAAACACTTCCCAATGCGGCTGCCGCGTTCCCTTCGATGAGGATTTTTCCTTGAGTCTTATTCATTGACTCCACACGATAGGGGCACTGAATGGCCGTCAATTGTTCGCGAACAAACTTTCGTCCCGCTTCGAGAGCGGATCGATTGAGCTCGATCACTTTTTGCTTAGACTTGAACTGCTGAGCCATGGCGAGCTCTAAGGCCTCCGGAGTGATCTTCAGAAATTCTGCGACAACTCCGACATAGACCATATTGATCGCGAGCTTTCTTAGCCGAGGATCTGGGCAAGCCTCTGCAATAATTTTATTGAAAGGAACCGAGATCGAAGTCACATCCGAACGAATCGCTGTCACATTCATATGATCATGATGAATGATCATCGCTCCCGGTGGCGCCGCTTTGACATCATCGACATAGGTTCCGTCATTCATACACACGACGATTTCGGTTTCTACTCGACGAGCCGTCCAACCTTCTTGATTCACCCGAATCGTAAACCAAGTCGGCAAGCCTTGAATATTGGACGGAAACAAATTTTTGCCACTGACAGGAATCCCCATCCGAAAAATCGATCGCATCAAAACATTGTTCGAAGACTGCGAGCCCGAGCCGTTAACGGTGCCCACGTGGATACTGAAATCGTTTACTAGAGCCATAATGCGGCCCATTCTGCCCAGACGAAGTTGAGAAAACAAGTCTCAGTGAAATGGATTATTTCTTGGCGGTGACTCGGACTTGAGATTGAGAAACTTCACTCGCGCGCTCTATGCGCCCCTGAAGTGTGAGAAGCTCCAAAGCATCGACGAGGGGTTTTAGAAGTACCTGCGCTCCGGTCTCAAAAGCCACGCCAAAGACGATCTGCTGACTGCCATCTGCTGAGGGCATGCCATAGCGAATTTCTCCCGGAATTTGTAAGGGAGCATAGAGCACGCCCGGAAACTCCAAATTGATAAACAGAGACCGTCGAGTGAGCAACTGGCTGCTCGAAATATCTCCCAAAAATGCACAGCCCCCCATCCCCACGGAAATAAGGCGTACAAATTTGCGATGTTGAGGAGAATCAATCGGCGCAATGGAAGCCATCAGATCCGGCAGATTGGTCACCGTATAGCGCGGAAATTCACGCCTTTCGTCCATCTCTTAAGTTTACACCCCGCCCCAGGATTAAAAATTTTTTAATGATATCAGCCGCCTAGATAGGCTTTTTGAGTGTCTTCGAGGCGACTTCGCATTTCTTCAGCAGTGCCGGTGAGGGCCACTTTTCCCGTTTGAAGCACATAGGCACGATCAGCGACCTTCATGGCCATATGAACATTTTGTTCCACGAGTAAAATACTCACACCCGTCGATCGAATCTTTTGAATCAAAACAAAAATATCCTGAATAATTTTTGGCGCCAATCCGAGGGAAGGCTCATCCAAGAGCAAAAGTTTGGGCTTCGACAAAAGCGCTCTCGCAATCGCAACCATCTGCTGCTCTCCACCAGAAAGTGTTCCCGCATTTTGGTGAAGGCGTTCTTTGACACGAGGAAAGAGTTCAAAAATTTCTTTGAGCGAATCTCGCCATTCCGGGCCTCGATGGTAAGCGCCGAGTTCGAGATTTTCTTCGACACTCATCGTGCACAAAATTCCTCGGCCTTCGGGAACCAGTGCCACGCCCGATTTAACGATCTGATCTGTTCGCATCCGACAAATCTGACTTCCCGCAAACTCTATAGATCCTCGAGGTGACGGTGTCATATGCAAGAGGCTCCGAAGGAGTGTGGATTTGCCCGCGCCATTACTTCCGAGCAATGTCACGATCTCCCCCTGACGGACTTCGAGGCTCACTCCCCTGAGCGCGTTCACCGCGCCGTAGTTCACTTCGAGATTCTCAACTTTGAGAAGAATCTCTGCCATCACGCCGCCTCTTCCCCTAGATACG
>JACCDT011406856.1_pt1 | contig 32681 bp, 29 predicted proteins | sample 7446291 | NCBI WGS metagenome assembly JACCDT01 (sample SAMN15323446, study PRJNA562643) | freshwater metagenome | isolation source: river surface water | place: USA:Blue River Watershed | collected 2017-08-17
CCATAGTAAGTTCTCTTTTATAATCGCATATAAAAGTGATAATTTTATCACAGCGAGAACTTACTTTTTATATATTTTTCAAACCCTTATAACGTTTTGAATCTCCTTAGCTTGACGCCTATGCCCTAAAGGGGAAGAGAATATTTCTAATACTATCCATTCACCAACTGTCTTAATACATACTGTAAAATACCACCATGCTTGTAATATTCCAGCTCCTGTGGCGTATCTAATCTAACTTTCGTCTTGAAAGTTTTAGTAACACCCATCTTATCAGTTGCAGTAACTGTAAGGTAACTTAACATCTTAGAGTTCAATTCTGCTAAACCGTTTAAGCTGTAGCTTTCCTGGCCTGTTAAACCTAAAGTGTCATAATTCTCACCTTCAATAAACTCTAATGGCAATATACCCATGCCCACAAGGTTTGAACGGTGGATGCGTTCAAAACTGATCGCAATCACTACACGCACGCCTAGCAATCTTGGACCTTTAGCTGCCCAGTCTCTAGATGACCCAGAACCATACTCACGACCAGCTAAAATAAGTAATGGCACCTTATTCTCAGCGTATTTAACAGACGCATCATAAATAGTCATAGGAGTATCTTCTGGTTGATATCTAGTCACCCCCCCTTCAACGCCTTGGGCTAACAAATTATGCAATCTTACATTAGCAAAAGTCCCGCGGATCATGACTTCATGGTTACCACGGCGTGATCCGTAAGAATTGAAATCTTTTTGTTGAACATCGCAAGCAAGTAAATATTTGCCAGCCGGACTGTCAAATTTAATATTACCCGCTGGTGAAATATGATCAGTCGTCACGCTATCACCTAATTTTGCTAATACTCGCATATTAGCAATATCAGCAATTGGCTGAGGAGATAATGTCATATTTTCAAAATAAGGTGGATTCTTTACATATGTAGAACTATCACGCCAAGTGTAACTTGCACCAGTTGCAGAAGGCAGGCTCTGCCAATTTTCTGCACCTAAAAACACTTTTGAATAACTTTTCTTGAACATCTCAGATGTTAAAGATTTACTGATAACTGAGTTTACTTCTTGCTGACTTGGCCAAATGTCTTTTAAATAGACAGGTGTATTATTACTGTCAAAGCCTAATGGGTCATTATGTAAATCAAAGTCCATAGTGCCAGCTAATGCATAGGCAACTACTAAAGGCGGTGATGCCAAATAATTCATTTTAACATCTGGATGAATTCTTGCTTCAAAGTTTCTATTGCCAGAAAGAACTGCAGTAACAACCAAATTATTACTTTTAATCTCAGCTGATACCTCTTCTGGTAGTGGCCCTGTGTTACCTATACAAGTTGTGCAACCATAACCTACTAAGAAAAAGCCTAATTTCTCTAAGTCGCCTAATAAATTAGCCGCTTCTAAATAGTCTGTAACTACGCGTGAACCGGGCGCTAAACTCGTTTTTACCCATGCCGGCACTTTAAGACCTTTTTTATGAGCGTTTCTAGCAAGCAAACCTGCAGCTATCAAGACTGCCGGATTAGAAGTATTAGTACAGCTAGTAATAGCCGCAACAACGATAGAACCATTAGACAACTTCTGTTTATTAATTTTAGTAAGATCTTTATCTAAAACTTGAATATCTTTTCTGAATTGCTCTTTTGCTTTGGCCACTAAAATTTTGTCCTGAGGACGCTTAGGACCTGCAATACTTGGCATAACATCAGCAAGATTTAATAATAATTTATCAGTATATTTAGCATTATGCTGATAGTTATCATAATCTATCCACATACCTTGTTTCTTAGAATATTCTTCTACCAGACTAATTTGCTCTTCTGAACGTCCTGTTAAACGTAAATAATTAACAGTTTCTTTATCTACGGGAAAGAAACCACAAGTAGCTCCAAACTCAGGAGCCATGTTAGCAATTGTTGCTCTATCTGCTAATGGTAAATGCTGTAAACCTGATCCAAAAAACTCAACAAATTTACCAACCACACCTTTTGATCGTAATATTTGCACAACAGTTAATACTAAATCTGTAGCAGTTGCCCCTTCTGGTAATTGTCCGGTTAGCTCAAAACCAATCACTTCAGGAATAAGCATTGACATAGGCTGACCTAACATCGCAGCCTCTGCTTCAATACCACCAACACCCCAGCCTAGGACACCTAAACCATTTATCATAGTCGTATGTGAATCAGTACCTACTAGTGTATCAGGGTAAATTAAATTCTTTTTATTATCCTCAAAAACAACACGGGCTAAATATTCTAAATTAACCTGATGCACGATACCTGTTTCAGGTGGCACAACTTTAAAGTTATCAAATGCCTGTTGACCCCATTTCAAAAACTCATAACGCTCCTGGTTACGCTCAAATTCAATCTCACTATTAAGCTTTAAAGCTTGGGCGTTACCAAAGTTGTCGACTTGTACAGAGTGGTCAATAACTAGCTCTACCGGCTGTAACGGGTTAATCTTACTTGGATCGCCACCTAGACTCACCATCGCATCACGCATAGCAGCTAAATCAACAACTGCTGGTACTCCAGTAAAATCTTGTAATAATACTCGACTTGGCGTAAAGGCTATCTCAACCTGCTCAGGGCTGTCAGTAGATTGACTCAATAATGCTTTCACATTAGCTACCAGACGTGATTCGTCCTGTTCACAACGCAAAATATTTTCTAATAAAATTTTTAAAGTAATTGGCAAGCCTTTTACTAATTCCTGATTAGATAACTTGGTCAAATCATGGTAAACATACTCGTGATTATTAACCTTTAATTTTGACAAATATTGTGTAGATGGTTGCTTCATAAGGATATATACTGGCTTAGATTATAGATAAATTAAAAAGATTATGAACACTATTAAACCTCCCAAGTGTAAAACATTACCTCACATCCGTAAATATAAATCTAAAAATTTTGTAGAAGAAGTTAACGACCCATATCAATGGCTAACTGATAAAAATAACCCTGAGGTTATCGACTATCTTAACCAAGAAAACAGCTACACTGATTGCGTAATGGAACCTACGCTATCATTACAAAAAAAGCTTTTTACAGAAATCAAGTCACGAATCGTCGAAACAGACATAGATGTAGCTTGCCGCAAAGATAATTATCTTTACTATACTAGGACCGAAGAAGGCAAAGAATATGAAATTTTTTGTCGAAAACTGGCTCTGGAACCTAACAACCCAGGGCCAGAAGAAGTTTTATTTGATGGTAATCTTATGGCGCAAGACCATGAGTTCTTTTCTCCAGGTGATCTAGAAGTCAGCCCTTGTCATAATTTACTCGCCTATACCATAGATACATCCGGCGATGAACTTTACGATTTATTTATAAAAAACTTAATCACTCAAGAAATAACGCAGGTCAAATTAGACTGTACCATTAGTTACGAATTAGTCTGGTCAAATGATGCCAAACATATTCTCTACTTAAAAATGGATGAGTCTTTACGTCCCTTTCAAGTAATGGCTTACTCATTGCTAGGCACTCACCATCTATTGTTTACTGAAACTGATGAAAAATTTAGATTAAGCTTAGAAAAAACTCGCTCAGAAAAATACTTAGTAATAAATTCTAATAGCCAGCTTAGTGCCGAAGTTTATTATTTTCCTGCGCACGACATTATTAACAATATAGCAAGTTTGCGGTCTATTAAGCCTCGACAGCAACATGTTGAATACTATATTGACCACTATTACTCTCTTTCTGGCTCTAATAAAATTGAATATTTTTATATATTAATTAATTCTCTTGAAAAACCTAATTTTGAATTATACAGAACACCTGTATGCAACAAGCTAGCTAACGGATGCAGCTGTCCGACCTGTCAAGCCATATACATTCTTGAAAATTGGGAACTAATAATACCTCATAATCCAAATATTAAATTAGACGACTTCGAATGCTTTGCCGACTTTGCGGTACTAACAACAATAGATACGCACAGAACAGGCTTGCCAACTATTAGCATCATCAATAAATATAATTTTAATGCTGTTAAAAAAATAGATGTTAATAAAATCTTTAATTTAGAAGTCTATGATCTGTTTGCCGGTGACAATGAGATGTACGATACAGACGAGTACATTTTTGGCATAGAATCATTAAACATTCCTGTTTCGATATACAGTATTAACCCCAGGATTACTGAACCAGATTTAAGATTAATAAAGTCAAGCCAAGTTTTATGTAATTATAATAAAGATGATTATGTAGTAAAAAGGCTTTATATTGATATAGTTGATGCAAGCAATACAACAGATAGAAAATTACCTATATCAATTATTTATAACAAACATTCTTATCATAAGAATGGCAAGAGCCCGTTGCTGTTGTATGGTTATGGATCATATGGAATTTCAATCGAACCATATTTCTCTTACTCTCGTTTAAGTTTATTAAACAGAGGTATAGCTTTTGCTATAGCTCACATTCGTGGCGGCGGAGAACTGGGTGACACATGGCATTACGATGGCCGCTTAAATAAAAAGAAAAATACTTTTTCCGACTTTATGACTGCTGCTGAATATTTAATTCAAAACAAATATACTTCAAAAGATCAATTAATAGTACAAGGCGGCAGTGCCGGTGGCTTATTAATAGGCAATGTGATTAATCAACGACCGGAGCTATTTAAAGCGGCTATTCTAGAGGTACCTTTTGTTGATTGTTTAAACACAATGTTAAATCCTGATCTGCCGTTGACTATCAATGAATACGAAGAATGGGGTAATCCATCAGATGATCAACAGGTCTATAAATACATTCAATCTTATGCTCCCTACGAAATGATCATCCCGCAAAAATACCCAAACTTATTGCTTAATAATAGCCTGAACGACACTAGAGTTAGTTACTGGGAGGCGGCAAAATTTACAGCAAAATTACGTGCCACAAAAACTGATGACAACTTAGTGTTGCTAAAAACTTTAATGAATGCAGGACATGGTGGAGCATCTGGACGTTATCAGGCGTTGCATGATACGGCGTTTACTCAAAGTTTTATTTTGAAGTGTTTGGAGATCGAAAATTGAATACTTTTATTGTCATGGTTTGATAGTTTTGGTATCGTCAGATTTCTGCTCAGTAGAAGCTGATGATTTCTGAACTTGCTTTCCATTTGTAAAAAACACTCCTCGCAAAAAACTCACCGCTCTTTGCACAGTGGAAAGTTGTGGAGTATCAAGGCATTGCTTTAAACTGCTAGGGAAATTTCTTTTTTCCTCAGAATCACACAAACTGTATAATTTGCTTACCTGAACTTTATCATCTTCGCTCAACTCAACCTTGGCTTCGTATTGCCTAATCTTTATATTCAAATAGGCAACTCTAGTGTCTGGATTAACAGGCTGGTTAAGTTCTAGTTGTTTAGCTACGATATCATTCCAACTATACTCAGTACCATCACCTCCATCAGATATACGCCCTGGTGGAATATTTATAAAAGATGTTTTTAATATCGCGCCATCATTCATCAAGCAGGTTTTAAAAAATGTTTGTTGATCTGGACCGTACAATACCATCCCCATACAAACCATCAACCATGGTCCACCTGATTGGTCTCCATAAGGACTGTTGATATCATAACCATGCTCGAATACATGATCAATATTATGATCATAATCAATGTGATGCATTCTTTGCTCGCTAGCAATCAAAGTTATCCATTCGTTAATATAGCTATGGACTCTATCATTTTTCATGTAGGCTTTGACTTTGCCTAGTTCTACTAACTCTGAATTAATTCTACGGACTATAGCAGCATTATTTTCGTTTTCTACCCATGCCTGCTGTTCTGGAGTCAGACGCTCATGCAAGGCAGCTAAACTTATTGCACCCGCTTCTATTGCGGTTTGAGTAATTGCTGCAGCTTGAGGTTCATTATTGTGCGCTAAAGTAATTTTAGTTAACAGATTTTGATGATACTCTGCTAAAGTTGATAAACGCAATCTAGCCACTTTTTTTACAATTTCTTCCCATTGAAGCTGCTCTTCATAGTCCTCTCCATATGCTGAATTACCAGGTAACTTGTAAGCGTAATTTGTTAGCAAATTAAAAACAAGCTCTACAGGCGTCACAATACCAAAACTTTTTACTGGCACAGCCTGCTCAAGATCCTCAAAGCTTAGTGATGATATAACATTATAAAGTTTGCTAGGAGGGTTTTCTTGACTCAATTCTTGAACTAAATACTGAAAATAGCTCTTAGAACGTGTCCTTAATTTAGCGACCTGCTCAGAATCAAAAGCATTGATAGGCTCTAAAAACTCTGTTGCAACTAAACTAAGTGGCACCCCCAAAGCCAACCCATCCCAATCACTGGTAATCATTTTGCCTACAATAGGTAGCTCGTAAAGCTTATTTAATGTTTCTCTTTTGCTCTCTTCCAAAACATCATGAAACATTGATTCCTCTGCTTGCCGAATTTTTTCTAATAATTTTTTAAACTCCGTTGAATTTTCTAACCCCCTCATAGACTCTAGGCTTATTTGCATTTCTTTAACTAGCTTTTCTTTTTTCTCAATGCAGTCAAGGACACTATCAATTTCAGTTTTTGAAATTAAAGCGCTGTATATAGGCATTATCTCAGTATCAAATGTTGACTGTCCCTCATCTGGCTCTAATAGAGTCTCAATAATAGGTTCGATATCGCTTGATTGAGTTTCCGTCAATTCAAATTGCAAATCATCTAGCTCTACTGATTTACTGATGTCTATAGTGGAATCAAACTCCTCTCTTTCACCTTGCTTGGAACCCAAGGAAGCTAGCTCCAATCCCTTTTTTACGCTTAATAAAGCTTTTTTTAGTTCTGCAATATTCCTTGGAGTTTTTGTTAGTATCAGCGCTGGCTTTAGCTCTTCATTTGGTTTTTCACGGTAAAACAACTTAAAATGACCGTTTCGTATTTGAGATTCTACATCTATTGGTAACTTTAATTCATTTAATACCTTTTCAATTTCATCTTCAGGAGCAGCATAACCCGGCCTAACAAAAGATGAAGTAGCATGAGAGATTTTGTCAGCTGAAGATTCAAGAGTTTCACTAAAAGAGGACATTGTAGTTGTAGCTTCGAGTACAATAATAAATCTCCCCTCGTTACGAAATACATTGTGACCTTTACCCAATTTAAACTTCATTGATAATTCTCTTGTCCGAGAATCATAACCAGCATATTCTAGATCACCAGAAGCCCCCATTTGCTTTACAAAATCATAAACATTAATAGTTAATTGAGTTTGATGGATGTAATCTGGGTTTGTTATATCTGTAATTATGGCTGTAGGTGGTTTGGATTTATCTTGAGGCCGTTGAAAAAGCTCTAGCGAGGTAAGCCAGCCATTAAAAAACCCTTGGCTTTTACTAGTCTTAGTTTTTATATAGCCCGGTTTGGAAGCAATAAATCTTTTGTCAAAATTTGGGGGTTCTCCCGCCCGCAAAATTGGCAAGAAACGTGAGTAACTTTGTAACATTAGATGGGCTGCAAGTTCATGCTGAATGCCGGCAGCAGTTATGGCAGCACTACCAGTTTTAACTCCTTCAGGAAAAGGCCACGAATGCCAATCGATAAATTTATCAGCCTGATTGATGAGGCCTGAAGGAACCATTTATTTATTACTCCCATCAATACATCCTAAGCAAATACGAATAGGATTTATCCAGCCTTTTTGGCCTTAGCGTCTGCTTCATTCTTTAAAGCAGTCTTAACCGTTTGCAGCATCGGATTCACATGGCCTGCACATTCGTTAAATGTCTTTTCTGCTGTCTTTAATTGCTCTGGATCGGTAATTTTTGATCTTAAAGCACCAATAACATGAACAGTGTCTTTTTCGAAGTCTTCAATAATACGCGCCACCCCATCGGTATTACCTGGGCGGAACTTATCTAAAGCATCCAAATATTTCATTTTAAAATCTAAAACTTCACTAACACCGGTGTCTTTAGATAGATTGGTTAATAGCTCACTAGTAGCCTTTATTTGCTTAATCATTCTAGCGATACCTGCAAAGCCGCCAAAATCTGCAATATTCATCATATAGAATCTCCATAATAATAGTTATCTGACTATGAGAATAGCAAAGGATATAATATCTAGCAAGAAACATAGCTATATTAAGAATTTATCAGCGTTATAAATATTTTTTGCTGGTTATTCATTTTGAGAATTCTTGCTTGCATATGGGTATTAAAATAAGGTTTAATATAATTATGAAACTTCTAGTTGAGTAAGAATATGATCAATCCAGAATCAGTCTCAGTGAAGGCATCTTCACCGACCAAACAAGCAAGCGGAGCAATTGAAGTCACTTCTTTTGTTTTAAAAGGTAGTCTTTATGCTCTGACCTCTTTACAACTACAAAGTACAAAACTTGAGAATCTTGATGAGCACTTAAAATTAAAAATAGAACAAGCTCCAAAATTCTTTGAGAACTCCCCTATCGTTATTGATCTTGCTAAACTTCCGGAAGACTTTATCCCAGATTTCTCAATGTTATTGGGATGCTTGCGTAATAATGGCCTAATTCCTATCGGTGTCCGCAAAAGCCCTAATGAATTAGTTAATAAATCTGCTTTAGCTAATAATTTAGCAATCCTTGCAGAAAATAAAAATGATACCAAAGCTACACCTGACCAAACAGTACAAGAAATAGCTGAACCAACATGCAAAGTTATCACCACGCCGGTACGTTCTGGTCAGCAAGTATACGCACGTGGTGGCGATTTAATTATTATGGCGCCGGTTAGCCATGGCTCAGAAATCTTAGCAGATGGTAGCATTCATGTTTACGGACCACTACGTGGACGTGCACTTGCTGGTGTCATGAACAACAACAATGCGCATATTTTTTGTCAGAGTTTAGAAGCGGAACTAGTTTCAATTGGTGGTGCTTATCAAGTAAGTGAAAACTTACGTGATACACATTGGAAAAAACCTGTACATATTTATTTGCATGAAAATAATCTACAAATTGACAAAATGTAGTATATTATCTAGATTTAAAACTGTGTATGATGTAACTACTTTTTTATAGTTACATTTTATAAAAAAATAAAACTGTAGAGATTATATAATCGTATAATAAGAGGAGCGTTCAGTGACTGTTAATAGTACTGATCAACCAGAAACAAATAGCCAAGATAATAATATGACAACTAATAACGCATCAAGAAATGCCAAAATCATTGTAGTAACTTCTGGTAAAGGTGGTGTTGGTAAAACAACTTCTAGCGCTGCAATTTCTGCAGGCCTCGCTTTACGTGGGTATAAAGTCGTGGTTGTTGATTTTGATATCGGCTTAAGAAACCTTGACCTTATCATGGGATGTGAACGCCGTGTGGTTTACGATTTCGTTAATGTCATCAATGGCGATGCTAATTTAAATCAAGCTTTAATTAAAGATAAAAGATTAGAGAATCTTTATATTCTTCCTGCTTCACAAACTCGCGATAAAGATGCTTTAACCCATGAAGGCGTGGAAAAAGTCATCGAAGATCTTAAAAAAGAATTTGATTATATCGTCTGTGACTCCCCTGCTGGTATCGAACGTGGCGCTCTAATGGCTTTATACTATGCTGATCATGCAATAGTTGTTACTAATCCTGAAGTTTCTTCAGTACGTGATTCTGACAGAATATTAGGTATCATCGCTAGCAAATCAAAGAGAGCATTAGATAACCTACCTCCTGTTACTGAGCATTTATTAATCACGAGATATTCACCTGAACGTGTGCAACGCGGCGAGATGTTAAGTGTCGAAGACATCAAAGATATTCTTTCTGTGCCACTTTTAGGTGTAATCCCAGAGTGCAAAGCAGTTTTAAAAGCATCTAACTCTGGTGTACCAGTAACTTTAGACCAAACTAATGACGCAGGACAGGCTTATATCGATGCTGTTGGTCGATTCATTGGCGATGATATTCCACATCGCTTCATCACAACTAGTAAAAAAAGCATATTAGAAAGACTATTTGGAACACAAGAATGAGCATATTTGATTACTTTAAATCCGGCAAGCGATCTTCAGCCAGTGTAGCCAAAGAACGTTTACAAATTATTGTTGCGCACCAACGTGGCAAAAACGATGATTTCTTACCGTTGTTACAAAAAGAATTAATTGCTGTAATTTCTAAATACGTCAAAATTGATCAGGATCAGGTAAAAGTCGAGCTTGATAAGAACGGTGATACTTCTGTGCTAGAGCTTAACATAGTTTTACCTAACAGAGCTCTGGAAAGAGATCCGTTGCTTACTTAAATTTTATTAATTCTGCATCTTTCTCACTGCGCTCGGGTGTTTCTGTAATTTAGTTATAATTCACGCAGTGTTATCATCTCGGTCAAACCCAGTGCAACTGGGCTAGAACCGATAACTTACGTCTAAATACTAAAATTAATGTCGTTTATTGATTATATCTTATTGACTAGATTTACAAACCCTGTCCATAATTAAAAACATAGACGTACTATTATTCTTTATTTTTATTATTTATTGTTAATAAGGTCAACCGTGAAAATAAACTCAAAAATTTCAGCAACCACTGTTCTGCTATTATTGTCAAGCTCTACCTTTGCCTACAATACCTATTTGGGTTCCAGTTCTGTTCTGTTGGAAACAGGATTCTTGACAGCAGCCCCTGGTAAAACTCAACATATTGATGTAACCGGCCTGTCTGGCGATCGATATAAAGCTGATAAATCATATGACCAAAATATAATTTTTGGCCTAAGCTATCTTGTCGATGGGCCTAAAATGTCATCGTTTAACTCTAGTTACGGTCTAAGCGCGCATTATTTGGGCAGAACACAATCTGCAGGCCTAATATACATAGAACACCTTTCACCTAGCCTCGGATACGTTTACAATATAGAGCATTTCCCTGTGCATGCTATAGGTAAAATAGAATCAAATAAAATACATGATAACTATACTCTCACAGCTGAAGCAGGGTTAGGCCCGAACTTTTTAACGCTGTCTCACTACCAAGAAAAATCCCTAGATTCTGTAACTCTAGCTAACATCGCTTTTAAAGGACGCTCAGATACAGTTTTTAGTGCTAATATTGGTTTTGGCGTTAAAGCACATAACTTCTTTGATCAGAATCCTCTAGAATGCGGATATAGATTATTTTATCTTGGAGAAAGTAAACTACGCAAAAATAATAGTGAGGTACTTAACGGTCTCTCAACTGGCAGTCTTTACGCACATTCTATCATTTGCTCTATTGCAGTTTCTTAATTATTTTATTAATTACATAACTAATGATTTAAGGACAAATCATGCATCCGATTCCTAAAAGTTTCCCTTTATTATCTTTGTGCCTGATTGCGCAAATCAGTCATGCTGGCTTTTTTACTCCATCGGCAACAGTAGATGAGCTATCAATAAGCCTTAATATTCCAAACAAAACATATAATTCTGCAGGAATAAAAATTAATACCCCTGGCGTTAGTTTAGCCGGTTCACAACCAGATTGTACTGTAATATCCAACGGTTATTGTAGATTTTCTATTAATGATTCAACACCGGCAACTATAGCACTGGCTGGCCTAGATATATCGCCTGTGAATATAACTTTATGTTTAAATGCCAATGGTCCTATCAGCTGTCAAAACTACAATGTAACCAAGCCAATGAACTTGGATAATATGACGTTAGACGCTTTTGATTTAGTAGAAGATCTTGACAGCCCTTATCGAGCCATGACTACCGCACAAGCTGGAATTCGAGATGGTGCATTCCACAGCTTCAGCACAGCTCCAACTAATGGAACTTATGCTATCGTCAATGGCTTTGATGGTGGTGGTCCAGGTCATATTTTGTTAGGTAAAGATTTACTAGCAGGCTACAACACGGTAACTTTTGATTATAGAGCTGGCTGGGATATGGTCCCTTATGGTGCATCTCAAAATAGAACATTTACTTTCCGCATTGAACCATATGGCGGCGGTACTGCACTACAAGAAACTGTTATTTTAACAGCCAATGCTGGTACTAATGTTAATGACACGGGTGCCCAATCAAGCACTATAGATATATCCAGTTTTAATACTCAAAATATTAGAATAGTTTTTGATTGGTATATCCCTGAAAGTTTTACAGGACCAGCCTTATTCCAGCTTGATAATATAAATATTTCTTAAACAGGATTAGACTATGTTAAATATATTAAAAAAAATAGTACTTTGCTTTGGTTTTCTATTATTACAAAATAACTTATTTGCCAATTGCCCGGTATATAATGATGTTTTTATTGATAACTCCTGGTCAACAATTGCTAATTGGAATCACTTACCAACTTATCTAAGGGGTAGCTTCTCTGGATTGCACAAAGTTACTGTGAATCGATTACCGAACCATGAGTTGATTAATTGTTTCTATTCTTCGTTAGATAATAATACCCATCAACTCTATCGGACAACCGTGCCTAAAAACACATTATCTCTTGATGGCGCCAATTGGCATCAGCTATCTGCAAATAGTTATGTCTGTGAGCTCGCTGATGGTGAGCATGCGGAAGATTGTGTTTTTTAATCAATGAGTTAAATTTTTTTAGCGGGAGGGATTTTTGGGGTTATTTTTGGGATAATTAAGCAAAACTTAAGGTTGAATTGATATCATCGCTCTAAAATACTTATTTTTAGTTTAGAGAGTTGAATATAATGCCTAATGAAACCAAGTTAGCTTCCCATTCTGAAGAATTTTACGACGAAGACGAAACATCTGGATATGTTGTTGTTGGGGGCGGAGGCGGAGCAGCTAGCTCTCCTGGTACTGGTGCAGCAGCTGCAGCTAGCTCACCCAGCTCAGGATCTTCTGCAGCTGCAGAGGCTGGATCTGCCCCTAAAACTTTCTTATTAACTTTATTCGGTACTGACGACAGTATTGAAGGCCAAGCAAAAGGTAAAGCGCAAGTTCATACTTTAGCTATCCCGATGATGGGAATTACTGGCAAACCTGCTGCAGAGTTAAAAAGTGGCGAAATAATCCCAGGAATCGACCCTAGTGTAAACACCCTGGCTCTAGCTGGTCCTAACATTGATGCTAGGAATGTACACCAAATTATTGCCAAAGCAGCATTAGAGTGTTTACGGCAATTAGCTGCTGGTGTTGAGACTATCCATATCAATGGCCACAGTCGCGGCGCTTGTTCATCTATTTATTTAAGTAATGTTCTAGCTCAAGTACAACAAAATATTTCACCTGCAGCGCCTCAAACTCTAGCTGTTGCAGATCTTTTTAACGGGTGTAATCCATACGTCGTAACAGCCGTTAACGATTTATTAAAAGAACAAAGATACAGCTCTGTAACTGTCTCAAAACAACATTTTGACAATTTAAAATTAAATATTTTTGCTATAGATCCAGTGCCGGGCAATATGGCTGGATATAAAGCTGGCATAGGGTTTTGGAACGATGCTGAGTTACGAACTTTACCAGAACTAGTTAAATCATATGTTCAAATCGAGATGATGCATGAGAATAGTTGGTTTTTTAATAGCTTAGTACCTAAAGCCAAAAACAAGGCACTAACGCGTAGACAAATTATTCGTCTGCCAGGTAATCATTGTAACCCTTGCGGAAAATTACACTTTCAGCAAGGAACTGAAACGGATGATGGCGTTATGCTCCCGCCTGATGATGTAAAAAAAGTTATTGATAAAGCGCTAGATGCCTTAAATAAAGCTCAAAGTAAAAATAAATCAGATAAAGAAATTGCTGCTTTAAAGCAGGCTGTTGAGACTGCAAAAGCCCCTTTACATGCATTGGCTGCACAACATCATTTAACTATATATCATATGCTCGATGCAATGAGAGCTAGTGGCATTGAGGACATTGATTATTCTAAAATATGTGAACAAGTCCCTCATGCTGATTGGCATAATTGTTTACCCCCCCTTAAATGTGTAATTAGCAAATATACACAAGCATCACCTGAAGAGAAAGATTCATTAAAGCTAGCTTGTTACGATCGATTGAAAGCCGGCGAAGCTTTCTTTGAACAACAGATTGCAAAAAATTATTACGCGTGGATAGGTGGAAATAGACTTGTTTCGCTCGAGGATGCTTACAGACAAACTCACAAAATTTCAGGAAAAGGTAGCGCAAGGGCATTCTATTCAACTTGGACTTTCAAAAGCCCGAAGATGGGTAGTTTTATTAGTATGGAGCACTTAGTTCTTCATATGAAAGATGCGTTTCGTAAAGATGATGCCTTACGTGAGCATGTACCTTTAGTTGAAGCCTTATTAAAAACCAAGAATAGCGCTGAGCATGGCGCAACCCATCTGCCAACTTCAGAATTGTGCAACAATATTCTTAGAGTTGTAAAGGCAGCAGCCGATCATCACCAAGAAACTAGGAAGGCACATGGAATCAACCAAATTATTGCAAATACTACCCAAACTATTATATCTTTTTTAACTTCAAAATTAATGACACCCGATTTGAGCAACAGTGATCTACGTGAACTTACTCAGACTCTAGTTAGTTTGAAGAGTATTATGGATTCAAAATCAAGTACAAAATCTCAAATACCTGTCTATCCACAAGTCATTGAAGCGTTTAAATCTAAATTTGACGGCACTTACTTTGACATTAGTGAGATAGAAAATAGTATAGTCCATCAATTCCCAGACCCAGATAGCGAATCAAGAAAATTAGAGAAGACGGTGCTACGTCTTAAGTTACTTAGCGCAAGATATGCGGAACTAAATCATTTAAAAAATGCTCACATGTCATTGGTTAGATCAGACATCATATCCGATACAGAAGAACTTTCAATAGCTACAACCGGTAAACGTAAGGCTAAATCAGCTATATTATTATCTAGACACATTCAAGCCAAACTAGATGCTCTAGCTGAGTGCATAATAGTTACTTTTGCAGATAATAAAGCTTTGCTTGATCAATTTGTTGCTAATCCTGCTGAAATGATTGCTACACCTGTAGTTGATTCACGTGCAGATGCTGGTGGAGCGGCGGCAGCTGGTGGAGCTGCAGCAGCTGCTGCACCTGGAGATTCACCGGTAAGAAGCGCTGATAGTCCTACACCAGGCACACCGACTAGTGAAAGCCCATCATCTGCTGAAGCTAGGTCTATTAACATTGAAATCGCCGAACGAATCTCGGCAGATATAATCTTAATACGCTCTATGGTTAGCAAAATTGCATGCATAGTACATCGAGACTTATTTAATCTTCTCAACGCTGAAGATGAACAAAAAGCTGCAGAAAAAAGAGCTGCCATTCAACAAGCTCATCAAGCCGAACTTGATGAAACTCATCAGCGTAGTGTTTTTATCGCATCTGAAGCTGAAGAAAGAATGACGATCATCCAAGAAGCTCACAAAGCCGAACTCGCTGAAGTTACCGAACGCGCAGAGGCAACCTTAGCTGCTACCAAGCTAGCCCATGAAGCCGAACTCAATGCAGCAAATACAAAATCTGCTGAGAATGCACAATTGGCAGCAATAAGACATCAAGCTGAAATTGGGACTATAAAAGCCGACATCTTGGAATATCAACATCAGATTAAAATAATCAATATCCGAGCTATCAAAATAGGTGCAACTATTGGTCTAGTAGTTACTGCGGTTGTTGCCGGGACTTTATGCTTGTACTTGTTTGCACCAGCGATCGTACCTGTATTATTAGCTCAAGCTATTTTAACAACAACTGGTATTGGCTCGATGCTAACACCTTTAGTGGCCATAAAAGCTTTAGTGATAGCCACCGGGGCAGGTTTAATTACTGGCCTGTCTACAAAAGAAGTAGTGAGCGTCTGCAGCAAAAAGCCTATTCTGAATGTTGTTAGTAGTGTACAACCAGATTCTAATTACCAAGATGAACCTGAAATAGTCAGACAGCTCTGCCAGAAGTTCCAACACATACCCCGGTATGACACCTATAGCAACCTAAATTCTAACTATATAGGTATATAGGTTGATTTGTAAGGTGAGAGCTTTTATACTGGCTATTAGATTATTCGACATATAACTTTAGGAATAGAATGTCATCATTCAGCAGCCCGTTGTTTAATTTATTTGGTCGCTCCCCTATTAAGCCCATACAAGGACATATGTGTGTGGTTTTAGAATGTGCTGAGCAATTAACACCTTTTATCCAGGCGGTTTACCAACAAGATTGGGAAACGGCTAAAGACTGCCATGCGAAGCTTAAAGACCTTGAGCACAAAGCAGATAGCCTTAAAAAAGAAATCCGTCAAAAACTACCTAATGGGCTATTTTTGCCTGTCCCGCGTAGCGATTTACTCAATATGTTACGTACCCAAGACAAGATAGCTAATAAGGCTAAAGATATTGCCGGAATCATTCTAGGCCGTAATATGGTTTTTCCTGATTTATTAGTTGAAACCTATAATAAGCTGTTAGCTACCTCTTTAGATGCCGTTAAGCAAGCCCACGTTGCTATCGACGAGTTAGATGAGTTATTAGAAACTGGCTTTAGAGGAAAGGAAGTTCAAATAGTAGAAGATATGATCCATAACCTGGATGATATCGAGCATGAGACTGATGAGATTCAGATCAAGTTAAGACAAGATTTGTATAAAATTGAAAAAACACTTGCCCCTGTCGATGTTATGTTTTTATATCAAGTTATTCAATGGACTGGAGCTCTTGCTGATCAAGCACAACGCGTCGGCAGCCAATTACAGTTATTAATAGCAAGCTAGAATTATGGATCATCAAACAATTATCCTTATATTAGCAATAATATTTGGTTTTCTTATGGCCTGTGGCATCGGCGCGAATGACGTAGCCAATGCTATGGGCACGTCTGTTGGATCAAAAGTATTTACGTTAAAACAAGCTATCATAGTCGCCAGTATATTTGAATTCTTGGGTGCCTTTTTAGCTGGCGGCGAAGTCACTGGTACAATCAGTAAAGGCATCATCGATGCACATTTCTTTTTTAATCAGCCAGAAGTATTTATTTACGGTATGTTAGCAGCGCTATTAGCCTCTGCAACCTGGCTTATATTAGCAAGCCATTATGGTTGGCCTGTGTCCACTACTCACTCTATTGTAGGTGCTCTTATTGGCTTTGCTTTGATCACTGTTGGACCCGAATCACTGCATTGGTCTAAAATCCTGTTTATTATTAGCAGCTGGATTATCTCACCATTAATTGGCTGTGCTTTAAGTTATTTTGTGTTTATGAGCATTCAACATCTCATCTTCCAAGCTGACGACCCATTCGTAAATGCAAAAAAATATATTCCGTTTTATGTCTTTGTCATGGGTTGCGGAATCAGCCTTATAACCCTCACTCAAGGCCTAAAACATGTTGGCATTAATTTGAATAACCTAGAAATTTTTGGCTATTCAATATTAGTTGGTTTAATAATATTTTTGATAAGTAAGTTTGCCTTAAATAAAGTAACTTTAGATAAAAAAGCTGATGAAAAGTTTCATTTTGCTAATGTAGAAAAAATTTTCGGCATCATGATGATGTTTACTGCGTGCTCTATGGCATTTGCTCACGGTTCTAATGACGTCGCCAACGCTGTCGGTCCACTAGCTGCAATCGTACAAATCTTACATGATCCTGCAGCTATGGGTACGCAAACCATTGTCCCATCATGGGTGTTATTGCTGGGCGCTGTAGGAATTGTTGTTGGGCTAGCTACTTATGGTTATCGAGTTATAGAAACCGTTGGACAAAATATTACTGAGCTAATCCCAAGTCGCGGCTTTTCTGCTGAAATCTCTACAGCTCTTATTGTGGTTTTTGCTTCTGGTATTGGCTTACCCCTTTCGACGACTCATACTCTAGTAGGCGCCATCTTAGGCGTAGGCTTTGCGCGCGGAATTGGCGCACTAAATCTTGATGTTATTCGCAAAATAATACTCTCTTGGATTATTACCATGCCTACCGGTGTTTGTTTGACCATGGGATTATTTTTTATAATACAGCATATCTTTGCCTAATTTTAACTGAATATGAGCATGACTATCAAAAAAGCCGTGGTTCTTTTATCTGGAGGCATGGACTCTGCCACTTGTCTTGCAATCGCCAAATCTGAAGGTTACGATTGCTATGCCTTGAGTTTTAACTATGGTCAAAAACAAATAGCTGAACTAGCGGCTGCTAAAAAAATAGCTGCTAATTTTGATACTGCCCATCAGATTATTGATATAAGTTCTTTGAGCAAAATAGCTCGATCCGCTCTTACTCAACAAGATTTAGCAATACCAGACTTTGAGCAACGAAGCGAAGTACCAATTACGTATGTACCTGCTCGTAATACTATTATGATTTCTTTTGCTTTATCTTATGCAGAATCATTGGAGGCAGAGTGTATCTTTATTGGCGCAAGCGCTATAGACTATTCTGGGTATCCTGATTGCCGACCTGAATATTTTACTAAATTTGAGGAACTAATCGCGCTAGCTACAAAAGCAGGAATAAACGGGCAAGTAATTCGAATCAAAACTCCTTTGATAGCTTTATCCAAAGCTCAGACTATTGAAGCTGGTATCAAATTGGGAATCGATTATCGTGATACGATTACTTGCTACCGAGCGGATAACTCAGGCAAAGCATGTGGTACTTGCGACAGTTGCCACCTACGCAAAAAAGGTTTTCTTGATTTAGGTATTGACGATCAAACGCTATACGCATGACGCCTGCCCTAAACGATTTCCTTACTCCAGCTCTTTGTTGGCCAATTCACCACGAATATGATCGATAGCTTGAGTTGGATTTAAGCCTTTTGGACAAACATCCGCACATGCCATAATACTGCGGCAACGATAAGCACTATAAGCATCTTTAAGATTTTCTAAACGATGCTCTTTTTGATTGTCACGCGAATCTACAATAAATCGCCATGCTTGTAGTAATGCCGCTGGCCCCATAAACTTATCTGGGTTCCACCAAAATGATGGGCAAGCAGTTGAACAACACGCACACAAAATACACTCGTATAATCCTTCTAGCTTGGCTGCATCTTCAGGTGACTGTAATCGCTCTCTAACAGGAGGTGTATCAGTGTTTTGTAAATATGGTTCAGCTTTTTCGTACTGTTTATAAAACTGGGTCATATCAACAATCAGATCTCTGATGACAGGCAAGCCCGCTAAAGGTCTTAAGACTATTTTTTTACCCAAAGTTGAAAGTTGAGTAACACAAGCCAGACCATTTCTGCCATTCATGTTCATGCCGTCTGAGCCACAAACTCCCTCACCACAAGAGCGGCGAAATGACAAAGTCTCGTCTTGTTGCTTTAATAAAATTAAAGCATCCAATAACATCATATCGCTGTCATCAGCTAATTCTAGTTGATAGTCCTGCATACGAGCTTTTTTATCAACTTCAGGGTTAAATCTATAAATAGAAAATTTAATTGTTGCCATGTTAATAAACTCTCTCTGCAGGTGGTATAGGCTCAACGTATTTCGGCGACATATTAACCTCACGATAGCTAATACTATCATCGTTATGTATCAACATATGTTTTAGCCAGTTTTTATCATCTCGTTCTTTAAAATCTTCACGCGCGTGTGCACCACGGCTTTCTGTGCGCTGGTTAGCCCCAATAGCAGTTGTCATAGCAATGGCCATTAAATTATCTAATTCTAGAGCTTCTACACGAGCAGTATTGAATACTGCAGATTTATCTTGTAAATGGGCAGACTTCAAGCGCTCACGTAAATTTTTTAATTTTTCTAAACCATCGTTCATATATTCTGCTGTACGGAACACACCAAAATCATTCTGCATGACATTTTTTAATTCCGCTTTAATACTAGCCACAGACTCACCTGATGTAGAGTTCTGCCAGCGATTATATCTTGTCATTGCTAAATCTAAATTTTCATTAGTAGCATATCCTTGTTCAATGCCTTGATTTAAGCTATCTTCAACATGCATACCAGCTGCACGGCCGAATACGACTAAATCTAATAAAGAGTTACTACCTAAGCGATTAGCGCCATGAACTGAAACGCATGCACATTCACCTATCGCATAAAGACCACTGACTGTTTGTGTACTGCCGTTGTCATGATTGACTGATAAAACTTGTCCATGCACATTAGTAGGAATTCCACCCATCATATAATGACACGTTGGTACCACAGGTATAGGTTTTTTCGTTGGATCAACATGAGCAAAAGTTTTTGCTAGCTCAATAATTCCAGGTAGACGTTTCTTTAAAACCTCAGGGCTTAAATGATCTAATTTTAAATAAATATGGTCGCCTTTGGGCCCACAGCCACGGCCTTCTCTAATCTCAATAGCCATTGATCGCGAGACCACATCACGGGAAGCAAGGTCTTTCTTGTTTGGCGCATAACGTTCCATAAAACGTTCGCCGTTTTTATTAACTAAGAATCCACCCTCTCCACGACAACCTTCAGTTACCAAAACGCCAGAGCCATAAATGCCTGTTGGATGGAACTGCCACATTTCGATATCTTGTACTGGTAAACCTGCTCTTAGAGCCATTCCCAGACCGTCACCTGTATTGGTTAAAGCATTAGTAGTGGACTCATAAATACAGCCTGCGCCACCTGTTGCTAAAATAACCGCTTTAGATTGGAAAAAAACAATATCACCATCGACCATATTAAAGGCCAATACTCCTACTACATTACCATTATTTGAGCGCACTAATTCAAATGCATACCACTCACTAAAAAATGTTGTATTAGTTTTTATATTTTGTTGATAGAGCGTATGTAATAAAGCGTGTCCGGTGCGATCAGCTGCCGCACAAGTTCTTTGTACTAAATCACCACCGTAATTTTTGGTTTGACCACCAAAGGCTCTTTGGTAAATTTTACCGTTTTCTAAACGTGAGAATGGCATACCCATGTGTTCAAGCTCATAAACTACTTCAGGAGCTACACTGCACATATATTCTATACTATCTTGATCGCCTAAAAAGTCTGCGCCTTTGATAGTGTCATACATATGCCAGCGCCAGTCATCTTCTTCAACATTGCATAAGGCCGCTGCCATGCCGCCTTGCGCAGAAACGGTGTGCGATCGTGTCGGAAACACTTTTGAAATAACCGCAACATTCTTACCTGCTTTTGCTAATTGATACGATGCTCTAAGACCCGCGCCACCTCCGCCGACAACAATAGCGTCAAAAGATTTGCGTGGTATAGCAGAACCTAACATAAAACTCTCCAAAATTTATCGAAATAACTCGATGACCGAATAATTGATATTTACTGGCTTAACTTAAGCAAATAAAATATAAATACCCCAAACCAAATAGCCTACTAAGACTATTTTACTGACAAATAAAAACAAACCTCTTACCTTTAGATTCTTAAGATAATCAGTAGCTATAACCCATATTCCAATCCAAGCATGCTGCACTAAGCAGATTAAAAAAACAACCGTTAAAACTTTAAAATATACAGGCTGAAATAGATTGACCCAATTAGCATAAGTAAATTCTTTAGAGCAAAAAAAACAAGCTAAGATGATAAAATATATAGCTAGAAAAACAGCTGTTTTACGTTGCACCATCCAATCAACTACACCGCTTTTTCCCAAAGCACCTTTGCTATGTGAACCATAGTTACTAGAATTAGCTACCATAAATGAACTCCTAGTAGTACAGCAAGTACAGTCGTTAATATCAAAACGATAAAAGAACTTATTTTACCGGCCTGTTTTGAATCACCTATGTGAAAATCCATAAGTAAGTGACGCATACCAGCAAAAAGGTGATAAACTACAGCAGTTGTAGCTGCCCAAAAAAACAGCTTGACATACCATAGTTCTAAGTTATTTTTGGCCATATTAAAATTTTCTTCGTTTGATAAACTAAACTGCCAACAATACATTAACACTGGAATGATTAAAAATATGAAAAAGCCGGTCAATCTATGCAAAATTGAAATAATCGCCGTTATTGGGAATTTCATTGTCCAAAGAGCAAGATTAACTGGTCGTTTGTGCAGACCTGATGACATTAGGGTTCCTAAATTCTGTTAGTACTTAATTTCATTTTAAAAAAACATCTAAATTATAATACTAATCAATAGGTTTAACAATCTCCAAAGATAATCTATAATTCAAAGAATAGAACTTTATATTTTTATAATCATGCCTAATCCATTTTGGTTAAATCAGCTCATTTCTGGCAATCGAACGCATGATGCCTTAAAAGAAAAATACGATGAATGGCGACAACTAGCTGACCCAAAAACCCACTTTTGGCAATGGCTGCAACAAAACCACGTAGACTTGTTTAATGACGATGCGATACAAGTAATAATCGCTCTAAAGAATGAGCGCCAAAGCCATTTAAAAACTGCCATAAGAAAATCTGCCAAATTTGCTCGTGATGATCAAAAAATAGGTTTATCTGAAACTTACTGGCTCGAAGCCTTAGATCCACTTCATCGAAAAAATGACCAGTTATTGGCCTATTTTAAAGAATGGAAACAAACTAAAACTATCCAATCTTTTTGGGATTGGATAACAATTAAATACCCAGCGTTTAATGAAGCAAAAAGCGTCCAGTATTTTTCGGAACAGCAGCGCAAGCAGTATACAGCTAGAATAACATCTGAAGGTATTATTTTTGTGGGCAAATCTCGCGAGCCCTACGATACATCCAATTATAAAGGTAAACAGCCAGGGTATGCTGCGTTTTCTATGGATGCACTCGGTAATTTATACTTAGGTCAACATGTGATTGGCGACCTCCACCATTCCTCTTTTCTGTCCGGCGAAAGAATAGTTGCATCCGGCATGATGAAAATTAAACGCGGCAAAATTAAAGAAATTAATAATTCTAGTGGTCACTATAAACCTACTTTGACTAATATCAAACAACTATTACAGTTATTAAAATCCAGAAGGGAAATTACCTCTTTAGCAAAAGATTGCAAGATTATCGTTACCGACTACTCTGTAAAACATTTTAAATTCATTGATATAATTGCTAACTGGCTAACAAACAGATCTGGCGCAATATTGATTAAAATTGGTCATTATTTGAAAGAGCTTAATACCAAGACTAAAAGATACAAAGTTTCTGATTTAGTAGACATAACCATGACTGAGCTCGCCAGACCAACAGGCGTGACACCGCCTATAAATCCTAACCCTAATCCTGATCCTGATCCTGATCCAAGGCACACTGTACCACGAGATGACGTATCAGTTAGAAGTGACAAAAAAACTGAAACTGAAACTGAAAAAGAACAAACTCAAAAAAAACCCAAGCCAAGCGGACCAATATAATAACTAATTAATATTTGACATAACCTCTATAAGAATCGAAAATACTACTTATTACAAATTACTGCAAATAGTGAAATTGTCATTAGGGGTTTTAAATGTCAAATATGCCAGAGACATGTAGTCTCAAGATTAAAGATGAAACCATAGAGTTGCCTATCTTAAAAGGCAGCTTAGGACCAGATGTGATTGACGTTAGCCCCTTAGCTAAAAGCAATTACTTTACTTTTGACCCTGGCTTTACAGCAACCGCAGCTTGTGAATCTAAAATTACTTTTATAGATGGCGATAAAGGTATATTACTGCACCGAGGTTATCCTATTGAGCAGTTAGCACAAAAATCTGATTACCTGGAAGTATGTTATCTTTTATTAAATGGTGAATTACCCTCTAAAGATGAGAAGAAAAAATTCGTTGATAAGATCACTCAGCATACTATGTTACATGAGCAAATTATCAAATTTTTTACAGGTTTTCGCCGCGATGCTCACCCGATGGCGATTTGTGTCGGTATCGTAGGTGCGCTTTCTGCGTTCTATCATGATTCTTTAGATATTCATAATGAAGCCCATCGTGAACTTGCAGCATTTAGATTGATTGCCAAGATCCCAACGATTGCTGCAATGAGCTATAAATATTCTATAGGCCAGCCGTTTATTTATCCTGAAAACGAGCTGTCTTATTCCGCAAATTTCTTAAATATGATGTTTGCTACCCCTTGTGAAAAAAATGTAATCAACCCTGTCATTGCCAAAGCAATGGACAGAATTTTTATCCTGCATGCTGATCACGAACAAAATGCATCTACTTCAACAGTGCGCTTAGCTGGTTCTTCTGGTGCTAATCCATTTGCTTGTATGGCTGCTGGTATCGCTGCTTTATGGGGACCAGCCCATGGTGGTGCTAATGAAGCTGTCATCGACATGCTTGAAGAAATTAAAACTCCAGATAATATTGGCAAATATATCAATAAAGCCAAAGACAAGAACGATCCGTTCCGCTTGATGGGTTTTGGGCACAGAGTTTATAAAAACTTTGATCCACGTGCAGTTGTTATGCGTGAAACATGTCATGAAGTTTTAGAAGCTTTAGGCCATTCAAATGATCCATTGTTTGATATCGCTAAAAAACTAGAAAAAATTGCTCTAGAAGACGACTATTTCATTCAGAAAAAACTCTACCCTAATGTTGATTTTTATTCAGGCATTATTTTAAGAGCCATTGGTATACCTACCAATATGTACACAGTTATTTTTGCGTTAGCAAGAATGGTTGGGTGGGTTGCGCACTGGAATGAAATGATGAGCACACCTAGTTTGAAGATTGGCCGACCACGTCAGTTATACACTGGATCTGCTAAAAGAGACTTTGTTGATTTGAGTAAAAGATAAAATTAAAGAATAGGTTGCAACTGCCGCACTTAAAGAGTGCAGCAGTTGATAAATTTAAGCCGCTAATATCCTTTCAGCAGACACGTAATCATCCTCACGACCTAATGCTTCTACAACAGCTTTGTAAGTTATTTTGCCATGCATAACATTTAAGCCGTTTAGTAAGTTCGGATCACTAAGCAATGCTTTTTTATAGCCATTATCTGCAAGATTTATTACATAAGGTAAAGTAGCATTGTTTAAGCCAATAGTTGCTGTACGAGCACAACCGCCTGGCATGTTAGCAACACAATAATGAACAATACCTTCTTCTATAAAAGTCGGCTCGGCATGAGTTGTTGGTCTGCTGGTTTCAAAACAGCCGCCTTGATCAATTGATACATCAACTAATACAGACCCACGTTTCATTGTACGTAGCATTTCTCGAGTTATTAAGGTTGGTGCTGCAGCGCCAGGTACTAATACTGCGCCAATTACTAAATCAGCTTTAGCAACATAGAATTCAATATTGTGCTTAGTAGCAAAAACTGTATTAATTCTTGAACCAAACTGGAAATCTAATTCGCGTAATCTTTTTAGAGATTTATCAATAACCGTAACATTAGCTTCCATACCGATAGCCATACGAATACTGTTAGTACCAACCACACCACCGCCTAGGATTACAACACGTGCTGCAGGTACCCCTGGGATTCCGCCTAACAACATTCCGCTACCACCTTGTGCCTTTTCTAAGCAATGGGCACCAGCTTGGATTGCCATGCGACCTGCAACTTCACTCATTGGTGATAATAACGGCAAACCGCCAAAGTTATCTGTAACCGTTTCATAAGCAATAGCTACACAGCCAGATTTTACTAATAAATCTGTTTGTACTGGATCTGGAGCTAAGTGCAAATAAGTAAATAATATTTGATCTTCACGCAGTTGAGCACACTCTTGTGGTTGCGGCTCTTTGACTTTTACAATCATGTCTGCACGTTTGAATATATCTTGTGAATTAGAAACTATTTCAGCACCTGCTTCTTTATAGTTCAGATCATCGAAACCTACTTCACGTCCAGCATTGGTCTCAATCATCACACGATGACCACGCTCAACTAATTCTTTTACACTTGATGGAGTTAACCCCACACGGTATTCATGATTCTTAATTTCTTTAGGCACGCCGATTAGCATAAGGACTTCCTTATTATTAATTGTAAGTTATAAAGTTATGTTGACTAGAAATTTAAGGGATATACTAACACAAATCTATGAAATTAATAAAACTTTTGAAGAGAATTATTTCTTATCTTTATTATTTGTATTATCAACATCTGGATTAGAGACGACTATTTTTAACGCTGGACGAGATTTATTATTAAGTTTTTTAACAGGTGAGCTGCTTTTGTCATTTTTATTATTGTTAGTGTTGCTTTCAGAACTAACTGCTTGCGGTTGTTCATACACTTCTTCAGCAAACACCATGCCTTTACGGTTTTCTTCTGCGTAGATAGCAGTAATAGACATAATTGGTAAATATATATCACGACTAACACCAGAGAAACGTGCAGCAAAGGCAATGTAATGGTTTTTCATCTCCATACCGTGCACTGATTCAGGAGCTACAGATAAAATTATTTGACCATCTTCGACATGTTCACGAGGAACAATAACGCCTTTATAATTAGCATCAATAACGATATGAGGAGTCATGCCGTTATCAAGAATCCAATTATATAATGCGCGCAATAGATAAGGTCTACTCGGTGTCATCTGCCTATACTCAATTTAAACAACTGTTTGCTCAGAATCTTTAACCATAGAAATTTGTTTTTCAGTACTGGTTAAACTGGCTTGAAATGATTCTCTTTCGAAAATACGTTTGGCATATGCTTTAACTGCTGCAGCTTGCCTTGGTAATTCAATTTTATATTTAGGCAAACGCCATAAAAGCGCTGCTATACAACAGTCTACTAAAGAAAACTCTTCACTTAGGAAAAATTTATTTTCAGCAAAAGCATCATTAATACTTAAAATGCTATCTAACAATTCTTTTCTGTGTAACGCTACATCGCCAATATTGCGTTCAATTTTGTCGGCAAGTGAATACCAGTCTTCATCAATCCTTGACATCATTAAACGAGTTTTTGCACGCGCTACGGGATAAACTGGCAATAATGGCGGATGCGGAAATCTTTCATCCAGATACTCCATTATAATAGCCGCTGAGTAAACCACTAAGTCCCTATCTACTAATGTTGGCAAAGATTGATAAGGGTTTAGCATAACCAGTTCTTCTGGCGGATTGTCAGCTTTAACATCGATGACTTCAACATTAACGCCCTTCTCAGCTAAAACAATCCTAACTTGATGACAATAGATATTATCTTGCTCAGAAAAGCAGGTCATGATCGACCGCTTAGTGGTTATAGATGCCATATTTACCCAATTCTCCAATATAATAATTAGTCCATTGTACCGTAATCTGACTTTTTCGGCTAGCATTAAATCTAAAGACTAGATTTTCAAGAAAATTAGTCTTTAGAATCAATCGGTTACGCAAAGAAAGCAAACGATCCAGCTATCTTTATATTATTTCTTTTTTATGTTTTTCCAATATTCCCTTTTCATTAAATACGCAAAGATGAACAGTACTGATAAAAATAATAACACCCATACTCCCAGATACACCCTTTGTGCTTTGTAAGGTTCAGCCGTGTATGCTAAGAAATTGGTCAAATCAGTGACCATAACGTCAAATTGTTCGGGGGTTTGCTGACCTTTTTCAACTATAACTAATTTATGATCTTGTAGCTCTTGAGTACCTTGATAGTCCTGTAAGACATTTGGCATAGCAACATCTTTAAAGACTAAGTTATTAACACCCCAAGGGCGTTTAGGATCAGTGTAAAATGACTTAAGATATGTGTAAACCCAGTCATTACCACGCACACGAGTGACCATAGTAAGATCTGGAGGCGCCATACCAAACCATTTTGCTGCATCTTTTTTATTCATGCCTGTTTTAATATGGCTATTAATATCTGTAGTATTGAACATAAGATTAGTTTTAACCAAATCAGTCAAAACAGCACCGTCTGTATCAGTTAATTTAATGTCTTTAGCCATTTGACTATAACGCATGTACTCAGCTGAATGGCAACCACCACAAAAGTTCATGAAGTACTTAGCGCCACGTTGCAATGAAGCCTCGTCACTCGCGTTAATTGGTGCTTTTTCCAGTTTAATATTAGCCTGACTTGCTGTAGATACGTGAGTATATAAACCGAACAACACATATAAGAAAATTCTAGAAATATAATGCATAATCAAAAACTCAGATATTTATTATTTATTTACCCTTCGCCTTTCAATCTGCAGCGTTGTTGCACACTTGCCTCGCTGCTCATGTACTCATTTGTAGACTCCGCTGCTCGCCTTCGTATGCGCCTAGCTGCAAATTGAAAAGCTGTGGGTATTCATATTTAATTTAAGACAATCTTGTTCTTTCCGTTTTTACTTTATCAAACGTCGTGTAAACCGGCATTAGTAAAAAGAAGCCGAAATATCCCAAGAAGAAAATCCTAGCAAAAATAGTTCTTATAGGATCCGGTGGTAAAGTACCTAAGTAACCCAAACCAAAGAAAGATACTACGAAAACAGCCAATGCTATTTTATAATATATCCCACGATACCTAATAGAATTTACGCGGCTTCTGTCTAACCACGGAACTACGAATAATATAGCTACTGCAGCTCCCATGGAAATCACACCTAATAATTTATTTGGCACAGCCCGTAAGATAGAATAAAACGGCGTGAAGTACCAAACAGGAGCAATGTGCTCTGGCGTCTTCAGAGGGTCAGCTGGGACAAAGTTAGGTCCTTCGAGGAAATAACCAAATCCTTCTGGCATAAAAAAGATTACAAAACAAAATACCATCAAAAATACAACTAAACCCACAACATCTTTAACCGTGTAATAAGGATGAAAAGCAACACCATCTACAGGTATACCTGTTTGCGGATCTTTATATTTTTTAATATCAATCCCATCAGGGTTATTAGAACCCACTTTATGCAATGCTGATAAATGCATGACAACTAATCCTAAGATCAACATAGGCAATGCCGCTACATGAAGTGCAAAAAACCTATTTAAAGTTGTAGTGGTAATATTGTAGTCACCTGTTATAAAAGTCACTAACCAATCACCAATAAATGGCACTGCGCCAAATAATGAAGTGATAACTTTAGCACCCCAAAATGACATCTGTCCCCATGGTAATAAATAGCCCATGAAAGCTTCTGCCATAAGACATAAGAAAATTACCATACCAAATAACCATACTAATTCTCTTGGTTTTTTATGTGATCCATAAAGTAATGATCTAAACATATGTAGATATATCACTATAAAGAAGAAAGAAGCGCCTGTAGAATGCATATATCTTAACAACCAGCCATAAGAAACATCACGCATGATGTATTCGATCGAAGCAAAAGCTTGATCAGCTGTTGGGACATAATTCATTGTTAACCAAATGCCTGTAACGATTTGGTTAACCAATACGAATAAGGCCAGAGATCCAAAGTAGTACCAAAAGTTAAAATTCTTAGGAGCATAATACTCTGTTAAATGTTCCTTAGTAAATTTATCTATAGGAAGTCTTTCGTTAACCCAAGCATAGACATTTGAGCCTAGTGTTTTAATTTTTGTAGTAATCATATTATTTGAGGTCATTATTAAGCTCCTTGCTGCTCATCAACACCAATCAGTATTAACTTGTCTTTGACAAATTTATAAGGAGGAACAGGTAAATTAAGTGGTGCAGGAACATCTTTAAAAACACGTCCAGCCATATCATAACCAGATCCATGGCATGGGCAGAAATAACCACCTGGCCAAGTGCTTGTAACACTTCCAACCTCTGGTTTTAATAATGGCGTACAACCCAAATGAGTACATATACCAGTTATAACCAAATATTCAGGCTTAAGTGAACGATGAATATTTTTAGCATACGCGGGCTGATCACTCTCATAAGAAGCAGGATCTCTTAGCTGATCATTGAGTTTCTCTAAACCGGCAAGCATTTCAGGCGTCCTATGCACAATAAAAACTGGGCGACCACGCCATTCATAAATAACTTGCTCACCTGGTCTTAATTTACTTATATCAGCCTCTACAGGGGCGCCTCCGGCGAGTGCTCTCGTACTAGGCTGCCATGAAGCTAAAAAAGGAAAAGCCGCATACATTGCCCCTACGCCGCCTATAACGGAAGTAGCACGGGTTAAAAATTTTCTTCTATTTTGATCTATTGCGTTGTCTTTTGACTTCTCATCATGACTGCAATGACTATGAGTATGATCATCCACTCTAACTACCCCACCTAACTGAAAACTATGATTAAATTAAGAAATTTAAATAAAAAAATTAAAACACAATAAGCTTGTGCAATGATAAAAAACTTATGCCTAAAACTCAAGAGAAAATAATCAAACTTAACAGGTAAAAATATTTAAATTTTCTTTTATCTAATATATAACTGTATTAAGTTGAAAATAACTTACACAATCTTACAATTACTAAAATTACTATGTTTAAAATTCTAAGTTTAGATGGCGGCGGAGCACGTGGTGCTTTTATAGCAGGCTTTTTACGCGAATTAGAAGATAAAACGGGTGAGCCAATTTCAGACTATTTTGATCTGGTAGCTGGCACGTCAACCGGAGCCGTTATTGGAGTATTACTAGCCCTAGGCAACCCTATGAGCGACGTTGAAGAATTATACTCTAAGTACTTAAGCAAAATTTTTACTATTAACAAGCCTTATTTCTCGAGCTTAACCGGACGTGCTTTTACCGCCTCGTTTAATCCATTAGTAAAATATTTTACAGGTGGTGTAAATTTAGATGAGTTGTTCCGCTCACGATACTCATTTGAAGGTGTAATCTCTTTTTTAAAAGACTATACCAAGAACACAAAACTTGCTAATGTCGACAGAACGAGGCTAGTTATTCCAGCGACCAATTTAATCCAAGGTAGACCGTATGTATTCAAGACTTTTCACCTTCCGGATCAAAGTGACAGCTATGACTTTTATACTCTAGATGTATTATTGGCTACCGCAGCAGCTCCCGGTTATTTCGACCCGGTTACTTTACCTGGACATGGTATCTTTTCCGACGGCGGAATTTGGGCAAATAATCCAGGATTAGTTGCCTACGCAGAGGCTGTAAAAATATCCTCACATTGTAAGCGTGAGGTTGACACTCTCTTTACACCTGACGATATAACAATGCTATCTATAGGTACTGGGCATGCTAGTGATAATTTTTCACCACCTTATCTTAAAGCAGGCGTCCGTTGGTGGTCACGACGATTAATGGAACTAATGTTTGAGTCACAAACCCAGAGCTCAAACTATTATTTAGAACAACTATTACATGATAAATATATTCGTGTAAATTTTGAACGGCCTCATCCAGGCTGGGGGCGATTAGATGATCATAGCTATGCTAAAGATATCGCACAAATGGGCCGACTAACCGCTCGAAAAAAATATCCTATATTAAAAGATGTTTTTTTTAGTACAAAGACTAAGCAATTTGTGCCTTATTCTGTTGTTTAAACTTGTAGATGGTGCTTTCTAGCAGCTAATAGTGAGCACTAAGAATATTAACTTAATTTTTAGCCTAAGGCGTAAAGGTAGGTGCTGTTGTATTACCTTCCTGGTCTGCAAAGTTAATAGTAACAGAAGAATTAGCAATATTTACAGTATCTAGAGTATCTAGAGTATCTAGAGTATGCCCCTCTGCGGATCTAACATGTAGCAACATCGGTGCAGGCGGCCTGTGAATACTTCTTGGGGCAGGTCGCTGTAAAGCAGCTAGAGGATATACTTGTCTATCTAAACATTTCTTTTCGATACTCTTAAGACAGAAACAAATAGCCCCTATTAGGATGGTTGCTGAAACTAAGATTAATAATGTTACAAATAAATGAGATATATTTTGCAGCATAGTCAGAACAGATGGATATCGCTAAATAATATGGTTACGATTATCTCATAAACACTTATAAAGTCAACTACATTTGCTCTCTTACTCTCTTATTTATTCTCTTATCTATTCTCTACTAGTCTATACCTAGAAAAAGCCAGCTGTTCAGGCAAACGCTCAATTATTGACCCATATCATAAGATATGTTACAAAATATTATTATCTAAATAATTATGGTAATAATTAACATCCAAGGAGAAGGATTATGTTTAATATAAATTCACTGGTATCCAGATTTTTTTTTAACTTTGCAAAAAAAATTTTTCCTGTCACATTCTCTGTTATGCAAAGTATTGTTCAACCACCCTACGCAAAAACCATGCTATCACGTTTAATGGATGATTCAGAACCTTTAGCCATTCGTGTATTAACAACGATGATTTATGCTACTCTAACGACCGCCTTGTTTTTTACTACATTAATCCTAATGCCTTTTATGCTAACTCTGGATTTATGCAATAATTTTAAAAAAACAGCTAAAGATGATTCCGCAACACTAGCCACTACTAAAACTGCAAAACAAAAATGTTCGAATACCGAACCACCCTGCGCACAAGCTCAACGACCAGCAAATAAAAAAACTTGTGACTATCAAGCTTATTCTAATGGTATCCGTCGATTATATTATGACAAACACAACAAACCAGCATATGTACAAACAGCTCGTGTAGTTTGTTGTAGACCCACTCCTCATTCCTAGTGTATTTAGACTGTATATTTACGTCGGGTACATGGTTAAGGATTGTTTACTTTTATCCGTACAGTCTACCGGATCGGAGTTAGGTATGACGGGGTTTCAGCATTTATTATTTGTGTAGATACTAATGTTTATAATAAGAAGAAATTTATTTACCGCGCAGATAGTGATAGCAAAAAAAAAAGCCCTTAGCTTTAATTAAGCTAAGGGCTTTTTTAGATATAAAAGCTTGGCAGTGTCCTACTTTCACATGGGCAAGCCACACTATCATCGGCGCTAAACCGTTTCACTTCTGAGTTC
>JACCDT010339812.1_pt1 | contig 32657 bp, 83 predicted proteins | sample 7446291 | NCBI WGS metagenome assembly JACCDT01 (sample SAMN15323446, study PRJNA562643) | freshwater metagenome | isolation source: river surface water | place: USA:Blue River Watershed | collected 2017-08-17
ATAGTTTCTCACACATACTGAAAAGTTTGAGAATACCTTATAAGAATCGTAAAACACAAAGGTACTTAGCTAAAGAAGGTAAACCATATTCAGATGCTAAGTATGTAGTTAAGTTGGCTAACCCTTCTAATTGGGTAGTGGTGGATAACTACAATGATGATTTTAAAACATTCAACGAAGCACCTTATGGTGATAATTAATAAAAACTAAAAAACAAAATTATGGCATCAAGCTTAACAAAGAATTATAAACCACGAGTAAGTTATGATTCGAATTATCCTATTGGTCATCCAAACAATGCAGAATATGTACGTTCATTAGCGGTTTGGGGTATGGCTAGAATCAAATCTTCGGCAAAAGCGTATCATAAAAAACACAAAGGAGTTAAAGATAACGGAAAGCCGGGAAAGCAAGTAACAATAACGATTGATGATTTGAAAGAAATCATTATAAAATCAGATGGAAAATCTCCGAATGGAGCTGATATATACTTTGGACCAACTGGAATCTTATTGAATCCTGGAAAGGCTGAGGAATTCAAAATGATTACAAAGGAACAAAGAAGTAGGTTTCCATCTTTTGATAGAATAGATTCATCCAAAGGATACATTAAGGAAAATCTTCAATTGGTAACAAAGAGTTACAATTTGGGTAAATCATCAGATGATATAGCTGGTACTGAATTAGCTGAAACGGCAACTCTTAAATGGAATGGAGTAGAGGTACAAATTACAAACTTTACTTCATCATTCTTAGCAAGTACAATAAAACAATTAGTAAACTAAAAACAAATGAAAGCAGTAGAAGCATTTTTAATTATTGTAGGATTGTTGCTATTATCTTCAATCTTATTGGCATTTCCAACTATGTTCCTTTGGAATTGGTTAATGCCTGATATTTTTGGATTGGTGAAGATAGACCTTTATCAAGCTATGGGTATCAATTTTTTAACTAACATACTTTTTAAATCAAACGTAACAATTAAAAGAGAAAGTAATGGAAACTAAACTTACAATTGAGCAACAATTGGATATAGAACTGATATTGGAAGAAGCAAATGCTTGGGGACTTCGTAGTGAAGTGCAAAGTACGGCTAAATCATATATTGCTGAGGGACATTCGCCTGTTGATGCTTATCATTTTGCTTACGAAGATTGGATTAAATAAACAAATATGCTTATAGAAAACTTTGATAAAATATATGGGCAAGTAATCTACACATCAGATACAATGTTTGAATGTTGTAAAGATACAATGATGGTAGCACCTTACAATTCATATACACTTAGATTAAAACCTATAAGTGGTAAAACTAAGCATGATTTCACATTAGTTATTACTGTATTGGAAAATCGTATTAAGTGTGGTATCTATATAGATGGGCAATGGAATGCTCTTGAAATATTTGATATGAGCCGAATGGATTTGAAAAGTATAGACACTTTTAAAAAGTTGATGGCTCAAAAAATACAAAACCATGAATAAAAAAGAAATAGAAAAATTAGCAGTAGAGTATTTACATAAATGTATTGAACTATACGGCGAAAGTAAGTATTATCAACACACCCCTTACTTATCTTTGGAAAGTTCACCACTATCGGATGATTATGAAGCCGGCTTAAAAGGTGAATTTGTGCAAGATGAGAATGAGATAATAGTTTACTTTCGTAATATCAGGTCTAAAGAAGATTTGGCAAGAACAATTATTCACGAATATATTCACTATCTTCAATCACCAACATGGTTGACAAGATATAATAATGAATGTTTTTATGATGAGAACCCATACGAAAAACAGGCGTTCTTAGCAGAGGACTTAAATTGGGAAACAATATGCAAATAGAATTCTTAAACGCTAACAATTCACTATGGGTTGTTAAAAGAAAGTTCAAAGCAGATAGCTGGTTAGTACAGGGATTATTCTCAAATAAATTTACAGCACAAGAAGTTTGTGAAGCATATTGTGTGGAAAAATTATTGAGAGGACCCGATGATACTCACTATCTTGTCAATGAGGTACCTGAAGCTGAAATAGTAATTGATTAACCTAATATTTATACATCTATGAAGTATGACCCAAATAACGAATTGAATGATGAGCAATTGAAGGAATTATCTGAAGATGATTTCTTTCAGTATTTGGATAGTAAAGCAGCTTATCTTAAAGAGTTTACAGTTCCGTTGGACCAATATCACGTTAAGAAGTTCGCATCAGTTGCGGCAGGTGGTACACTTTCAACTAAACAATTAAGAGAAGCCAAAAAGATTGGTAAGCAAGGTGAGTGGGTTAAGGCTGAAAAGATGGTTGAAGCCGCCAAAAATATTACCGCTAAAGTTCCTGATTTGTATGTTAAGCATCACAAAACTGACCGTTCACAATGGTTTGATTAATATGTTATGAAAGAATTAGATTTACACGGATTAAAGCATTTCCAAGTTAGAGATGAAGTTGAAAACTTTGTTTTACTTAATGCTAGAGAATTACCGATAAGAATTATTATAGGTAGTTCAATAAGAATGAAAAACCTTACTGAAAACATTTTACATAAACATAAATTTGAATGGTATATTCCAGCGCACAATGCTGGTGAAATTATTGTAACTTTTGATAAAGATTTTAAACTATAACCTATGGGCAAGTTTTATGAAAATTTGGATGACCTTAATAAGTTAATTAAGAAGCTTGAAAAAAGAGATGAAGTATCTATATTCTTATTAAGAGCAATAGCTTACGCTAAAGATAATCCAACACTATCAGTCCACGAAATAATAAAGAACACTAAAGAGGAAAGATTTAACTAATTGATTTTCAATAAGTTGCATAACTAATTGATTTTCAATAAGTTATATTGGTTAAAAACTTTTTTATTGATAATCAACACGTTAGCATTTAGACCCTAAAAATAACCCCTAAAATATTTGGATATATCGTGCCTTTTTCGTACATTTACTATGTAATAAAACTTAAAAATTATGGCTACGAGCAATTTCCACAATGTAAACGCTTCCTACATTTTCGCGTGTTCCTTAGAGAACGAATGGGATTATGAAGATTTGAAAGATAATCTTTTATATGAATTCAAAAACGTTAAAGGTTTTTCGGACTACACTAAAAGTGACCCTAATGAATTGAGGTCATACCCTTCGCATTCTATTTGTTCAATTGAACGTGATTTCAATTACAACGATTTCAGTTTGAATGTTATTGTAACCCCAGTCATTCGTTCCGCTTATTACGATGGTTGTAACTTAGATTGGCACGTTTGGTATGGTATTGATGGTAACGAAGTTGATATTGATGATATTGAATATCATTTGAGTTTTATTGATAACCTTACCCCTTCGCAAACTAAAGCTTATTCATTGTTGGCTGAGAAAAAAGCTGAAGTATTACTGAATGAGATTGTAACCGATGTTGAGAAAGTGTTTGAACAATATTCGGAGAAGTTGGGTGTAACCGCTCGATTCTCTAATGGTGAAACAATGTATCATAAAGTTGCCTAATGAAAACAATATACGATATTTTGGTTAGTACGAAGAATGGGGACACCTTTCGTTTGAAGGGTGTTTCTTATTCAACAATAACACAATTGGCTAATCAAATTGATTCAATTCAGAATATAGAGATTTTAAAAGAGTATAGTAAAAAACAAAATAGATATGGCTATTAAAAAGAAAGTGAGTAGGTCCACTATTGAAATTGACCTTACAGGTCCTGATGGTAACGCATTTGTACTGATTGGTACTGCTAGTAGGTTAGCTAAACAATTAGGTTTGGATGCCGATGAGATTAAAACCGAAATGATGAGTGGTGATTACGAAAACTTAGTAAACACATTCGATAAACATTTCGGACATTTTGTAACCTTATATAGATAACAATGAGAAGATTTCGTTCACACTATCCGCCCGTATCATTCAAAGGTACATACACTAACCAATGGTATGTTATATGTAGTTCCGATGGTGATGGTTGGGTTGAAGTAGATAGAAGTTTCAGTTGGGATGAGTTAGAAAAGCTTTGGGATAAAATTACTTATGAAACAGGCGTAAAAGTTAAACCCACTAAAACTAAACGTAAGGAATACAAAGTAGCTGGTAGTAAAGGTAATACCTACAAAGTGGTAAGTGATGAAGGTATTTGGACTTGTACTTGTCCAGCGCATGGTTTCGGACGTGGTAAAGATTGTAAACACATTGTTCAGTTAAAAAATAAAAAATAAAGTATATGAGACACACTTACACAGCCGCAAATGGCATTAGTAACTATGTAGTAGAGGAAGGTAACTTAGGTGCACAAAAATGTATGGATGATTTTGGTGGACCTAACCAATGGAACTTACTTATTAAAACTGCCGAAGGTAGATGGGAAGATGTTCAATGGATGAATGTAAACAAAATCCAGCAGTTCTTCAAAACTAAATTGCCGGTATATAAAGAATACCTACCTAAAGCTACACAAAAATATTCATTAAACTAAAAAAATAAAACTATGGGATTTTTCAGTTGGAAAACAATGGACACTGATAAGAGTATTTCAAACAATTACTCAAGCAGAGGTGCTTTCAAAGTAGAAATGTTAGATGATAAAGGTAATGTATGGACCGAACCTGATTATGAAGGTTATGGTGTATTTGGTGGTAAAGATTACTATGAGTTGCTCGCCGAAATGAATGGAGTAACTTCAGATTTGGAAGGTGAGGCTTATACCGATTATATGAGAGGTGAAGGTATCAGTTTGGCTTTCAAAGATAATGGAAGTGGTGACCATACATTCGGAGTTAAGTATCCTAACTTGGTAGAAGAAGCTAAAGGATGGACATACAATTACTATGGACCTGAGAGTTGTCCTGACCAGGGTTATTTTTATGATGATATGGATGAAACCTACGGATATGATGACGAAGATGAAAATTATTAATAAACAAAAATAAAAATTAAAGTTATGGGATTAGACATGTATTTGAGTAAAAAGACGTATGTAAAGTATTGGGAACACAATGGTGATAATAACTATGAAGTTAAAGTTACCAAAGCTGGCAACCCTACAAACATTAACCCAAAGAAAGTAAGCTACATTGTAGAAGAAGTTGGGTATTGGAGAAAAGCAAATCAGATTCACGATTGGTTTGTTCGTAATGTGCAAGATGGTGTGGATGATTGCCGAAATGCTTTTGTAAGTAGAGAGAAGTTGCAGGAGTTGTTGGACCTTTGTAGAATTGTAGTAATTGATAATACAAAGGCTGAAGATTTACTACCAACCGCATCCGGCTTTTTCTTTGGTAACACAAATTACGATGAGTGGTATTTCCAAGACATTCAAAGTACAATTGAAATTTTAGAAGAAGCTCTTAGTGATGAAAACGCTGATGAGTTTGAGTATCATTCAAGTTGGTAAACAATAAAAATAAAGTAAAATGGGAGTAGATATTTACGGCAGAAAGCCGATAGTAAAATCAGAAAGACCTGAGCAAATAGATTATCAGGCTTCAACCGATGACCAAAAACAAAAGTATTGGAATAAAGTAGATGAGTGGGAAGAAGAAAATCCTGGCGTTTACTTTCGTTCTAATTGGTGGGGTTGGAGACCTATTTGTATGTTATGTGAAATAGCAAACGATAAGTACAAGCTCAAAATGAATATGGACCATTGGGGTTCAAACGATGGTAAAGGACTTCGTACACAAAAGCAATGTGACCGATTAGCAGATGCTTTGGAGTTGATGTTAAGTAACGATGGTGGATACAATGAGTTTATGGTTGATGATAGTGACCGTATTCAAATTGTTATGGGTAGTTGGGTAAAGAGTGGTACAGGTCAATTCTATTCAGATGAAAGAGCTGAGTTGGATGAGCAGTACGAATATGGTACAATATTGTATCACCCAATTGTAACAAAGAAAGGTGAGTTGGTTGAATCAGCTCATAGTTGTTCATTAGCACATATCAAGCGTTGGATTAATTTCCTAAGAGCTTGTGGTGGATTTAAAATTTGGTAAGTTATGGCACAATTATTTGAAAGTGAATTTCACAAAGGAGTTATGGTAGCTGTTGTTGATAGTTTAGATTATCAATATCAGGTCTTAGCACCCCTATTCAATGATTTTGGATATGGGTTTGTGGCACCTGACCAAAAGTTAATATTCATTGATGGTAACCAACACCACGTCTTTCACAAAATGGTAGAGGCACACGAAGTAGCACATATCATTCTCAATCATACGGGTATCAAAGGACCGAATGATGAGGCTGAGGCTGATAGTTTGGCAATGGTACTATTGAGAAAATATGGATACTATGAAGAAGCTAACTTATTAATCAGAGAATTTAAAAAGAGACATGGTTATTCATATAACCATATTAAAAACAAACAAAATAAACTTAAAGCACATGCCTACACAAACTTTTGATTTTTTTATAGACCGTAAAGTATCACATTGGGTGAGAGAGTATCACCAAATTGAAGCTGAGAATTTAGATGAAGCTAAAGCTGAAATGGCAGCACGTTTTCACGATAGTATGTGTGTTGATACATTTGATTATCAGGAATCACTTGATGATACGGAAGAATATTTGGAGCCGGGTGATAATGGTGGTAACCCTACCGCTGAATTGTATAGTGATGAAGATGCCCAATTGATAACAACAAACATAGATTTGGCAGATTCAAATTAATTTCGTATCTTTGTAAAAATAAACCCCTTTATGAGATTAACTAAAAACGATAAAGCATTTATTCAGTTCGTAAAAGATGAATGTAAAAGATTAGGTATAAGGACACATATCAAAGATGTAAAGTATGTAAAGCTTTCACCTAAGATTAGATGTAGTGGATACTTTTGTGATGAGGAACGTGTATTAGCATGTTCAATGGGTGCTAAAGATGGATTGGAAATATTAGTGCATGAGTATGCTCACCTTACACAATGGCAGGATGGTTATAAGTTATGGAAAGAAGCTGGAAAGGCATTACCTATCATTGATGAGTGGTTGGAAGGTAAGTACAAAAGACCACAAACGTTACAAAGAGCATTTGATATAGCTATTGAGTTGGAAAGGAATAACGAAATGAGAAGTGTACGATTGATTAACGAATGGGGATTGAGTATTGATGTGGATAAGTACATTAAGAAGGCTAACTCTTATCTTATGTTTTATAATTGGATGAAGCAGACACGTAAGTGGAGCAAACCAACTAATCAGCCATACCACAATAAAAGAATTGTCGCAGTAATGCCAACAAACTTTAAGTTGGATTATAGTAAGTTACCAAAAAGATTTGAAACAATTTATAGAGAAGAAAATATTTAATATGGGAAAGCTAAAAGAAAAGTTACTTAACAACTTAACGCCGGAAGAACAAGAAGAAATGTTTGGAATTTCGGCATTTGAATATGTAGAATATATGGAAAATTATAAAAATTACAAACAACTATCACTATTTGATGATAATGGTGATTTGATGCCCGATGATGTGGCTGAACAAATATCTAATGAAAGAGAGCAATTAGAAAATGATTTTTATGAGCAATCTGAAATTGATGATGTAAATGATAGTGTTAAACTGAAATACACAGATAATGATATTTTGTATGTATTGAGTGGGTTAGCGGGACCTGTTTTGACCCGTATGATAATGGATAAATTGAATGGTGTTTGGAATACCAAAAATGGTGTAGAATAGCCTGTTTTTCTTCGTTTCCTGAGGATTTTGGGTGCTGGACTGGGTATTGACCTTCTATTCAAAAAGACCCCCTAAAATCGCTTAAAAAGCGGCTAATATGTATTTCATTGATTATCAACACTTTACGTGTGGTTTTTGGACCTAGCGGGTAACGTGTTGATTTTCAATGAATTTTTTTTTAATATTTTTATCAAAAAATTTGGAAAACTCGGGTATATTTCATACCTTTACTATGTAATAAAAATCATAATCACTTAAACCCCTTATTATGAGTTTACCTTTTAATCTTAATTCAGTTTTAGCAACCGCTTCTTTAATCGAAGGGTTCGATGTAGTTAGAGATGCTTTCCCTGTTGAGGGACGTTTCACAAAGAGAGTTATAACTTACGCTGATGCAGTGTACGATGCTCTTAATGATGTAGCCGAAGATTACCAAGATTGGCCTGAAGACCAGGGCTTTGGTAGTTCGGATATGACATATGTTCGTAAACAATTCATTGATTATATGATTGGTGCGGCCAATCTCAATGGTTATTATATGACTGACTTCAAACCTTATTTGAAGGTAGTTGAGTATAATGAAATTCAGAAGGAAGAATATGACTTACGCAGAGAGCAAGGACTTTAATTGTAAACTAAAAATATAAGATATGAATTACTATTATGATTGTGAAGTTTTGGGTGATAGAATTGATGAAGTTGAAGAACTTATTAAAGAATCAAATATTATGGATATGATGTTAGAAGGTAGAAACCGAGTTATCGCTGAATTGGAAAACGAATTCGCAGTGTTGAATATCTGCGATGTATCGGATTGGATTATGTACACTTTCGCTCCCGGCAAACAATGTTGGGAAATGGATTATGGATGGGAAACACAAAAACTAAAAGAGTTTTGTGCTAACTTTCAGGTCTATCTTTATGAGAAACCACGTGAATCTTTCTTTGAGTGGGAAGGTATTGAGGAAGCTCAGAAGGGTGGATACAAAGGAGTTATATTGAGTGATTTAAGTTAATAAAATTAAAGTATATGGACATTAGAGAAAAATATAGAGAGCGAGCTATTCAATTCGCTAAAGAGTGGAACGAAGAAAATGTAAGTGAACACATTTTTGATATTATGGTTTCAATTATGGCAACTAGAGATAAGAGTTCTTATGCTGGTGGCGGTTTTGTTCAGGCAGTTGTTGATAATAATTTGTATTTGGCTATGAGTAGAGCAGATTCGGATTGTAGAAAGAATATCTTTTTATTAACAATGTGTAAACAAAATTGTTTCTTAAATGAATATGATTATTAATAAAAAAATAAGATATGAATATAGTAAATGATTTAAAACAAGTTATTGGGAAGGATACTTCTCAAAATTTTTCACCAACTTGTAGAGCAAGATTGGTTAAAGTAAATAAACGTAATTCAACATTTGAATCAGTACCTTCACCATATAACAGCTTTCCAAAGCCGGAGTTTGTTGGTATTAAGTACAAAGTTCCGAATTGGATTGCTTGGAATTCATTTTTTTATTAAAATTAAAGTATATGATACAACCAAAAGAAAGTAATTCAAAAACCCACTTTTACATATCAGTTGTTAAAAGTGGTTTTCGTTTAGGCGCATGTTATTGTTTATTTTTCGGTAACTTAGTAGGTTCAGCTGCACTATTCGCTGTAGCTGAAGTATTAGGTATCGCTGAAGAAATTTTTTAAGTATGAAAAACTACGAAATTAAAGAGGTAAGGGATAGAGTGTTCGCCGTAATTATGGAAGATGATTACGCCAGACCTATGACCTTTCTTAGAGTACAGGAATTTTATGAATCGCCTAACCCTGATTTTAGGGGTAAGCACTTTAATGTATGGGATTATATTGAATGGTATAGTCGTACTAAAAGAGATGTGTTCACTTACGCATTTGATTGGGGTGGATTCAATATACCACTACCTATCGCTTGGGAATGTTATGAAGGTAAAGAAAAAGCACCAAAGAAAGGATACAATGGTGTTCGTTCACTACCTGATAGCTGGAAAAGTAAATGGGATGAAACGATGAAAGATATTGTATGGGAAGTTCAATCTAAGATGTTCAACAAAAAAAATAGAAGGGATATGAACGCCTACATTATCGGAGCAAAGGATACCGAAAATAGTACCTTTCAGCACGAAGTAGCACATGGATTGTATTATACTAACAAAGAGTATAAGCAGTTGATGGATGAAATTACTGAAACGATTGAATGGCAGGATTATCTAAAGTTTGAAAAGAACTTATTGGATATGGGTTATACAGCTGCTGTGATACCTGATGAAATTCAGGCCTATCTATGCTGGGGCTGGGATTACGCTAAGTTCAGTAAAGGTATGAGTAAAAAATTATGTAAACAATTAAACAAAGAGTATCGAAAGGTATTCGATAGATATTTATAGACATGGATGGATTAACTTTATTATTGATATGGTTTCTATTAAGTTACCCTATCGTAAGACACGTAAATAAGAGAATGGAAGAAACTGATGATGACCTTAGATTTAGGACATCATTTCAATTAATATTATTCATCAGAGCCCAATTTGAAGTACCAAAATACTATTTTATGAAGCTCACTAAACTTTTCGTAAAATGAAAAAGAAAAAATTAACAGCCAGTGAAAAAGGTATGAAAGTAAATGAACAAAGATTCGCTATGATTATAATTCTTTGTAATTTATTAGAAACAGAAAATGGAGTTAGTATGAGTGTTAAATCAGCTACAGCTGCTTCACTTATGAATATGATGGAAATGAGTATGATACCTGGAGATGATGATGGATTGAAAGACCTAATCAACAATTCTATTAATCAATTTTGTTACGAAGTTGAAATGAAGCATGAAATTGAAAACTATCGCAATAGATTGATGGAAAGTGTTTTGGCATCTAGAAAATTGGTTGATGAAATGAAAGCAAAAATTGATAGAATTAGAGAGGGAGAGGATATTCTTAAAAATATTTGTTTAAATTAATATTTATATAAAAAATTATGGAAACACTTAGATTAGTAAACAAAGGTTTCGCAGGAGAACCTGAATATGTAGTTCTTCAAAATATAGAAACAAATCAGATATATGAATTTTCTCAAATTACAAATGAAGTTGTAAGCGATAATGATTTATCTCATACACTAATTCAGCAAATATTAAATAATGGACATCAAGTTCAAGCTGAAATTAATGAAGGAAACGTTACGCTTCACTTTTAAAACTTAAAAATATGTTACGCAAATTAGAATGGATTTTTGATTACTATTTTGCTTGGATGTTCTATAATGGAATGAAGCAAGATAACTATGTACAATATATGCGAAACAAATGGCCTGAAAAGATAAAGGATTTTGAAAATTAAAAATAATTTCGTATATTTGTACTATGAGAATTACTCACATTTCAGATACTCACAATAAGCACAATCAGCTTAATGGTAAACTCCCCGGTGGACAACTATTGATTCACTCGGGTGATTTCACGTCTATTGGTAGAAAGCATGAGGTTGAGGGATTTATCAAATGGTTCGCTAAGCAGGATTATACACACAAAGTGTTTATAGCTGGTAACCACGATTTGGTAATGCAAAGTGAAAGAATGTACGAAGCTAAATCAGCTCACTTTGAACGGAAGGTGTACGATACGCCAGGCGCTGAAGGTAAACCTGATTGGTTAATACAATTGTTAGGTAACTTACCTGATAGTGTTTATTACTTAGAGAATTCATCTATTAAGTTAGAAGGTATTAACATTTGGGGTTCACCTTATTCACCTTCGTTTGGGTATGGTTGGGCATTCAATAAAGATAGAGGTAATGATATAGCACAATGTTGGAATGAAATACCAATGGATACCGATATTGTTATTACCCACACTCCAATATATGGATACAACGATAGGGCTTCAAACACAAACGAAAATGTAGGATGTGCTGATTTGTATCACCGATTAAAAGAGGTACAGCCACATTTACACTTTTGTGGCCACATACACGAAGCCTATGGTTGGAAAACGATGGGATTGACAAGTTGGTACGATTTACAAACATTCAATGGATGTAGTTGTAATTTAAGGTATGAAGCTGAGAACCCACCAATCAGTTTTGATTACAATTTTGAAAGTGGTGAAATAGAATTTTTAATGTAATGGAAAAGAAAGATAAAATAAGATTGTATTTGGATGACGTGAGAACTCCAAAAGACCCAAATAATGAATGGGTTGATGGAATTCCACAATGGGAAGTTGTGCGTAGTTATGATGAGTTTGTGGCACATATTAAGTTGCACGGGTTAGATGCTTATGAAGTTATTTCATTGGACCACGATTTGGGTGATAGTGCTATGAATGAATACTATAACAATGTTCATCCTAACTATACATTGGATTACAATAACATAAAAGAGAAAACAGGTATGGATTGTGCTAGATGGTTGGTTGCCGAAAGTATGACAAAAGGTATTCCATTACCACAAATCTATACACATTCTGCTAACCCAATTGGTTCAGCTAATATTATGGGGTACATCAACAATTACTTAATGAATTGCCGATTACCACAAACATGCGTAAGAGTAAAAATAGAACATACAATTTAATAAAGGTTATAAAGATAGATTAAAATGAAAACTAAAAACAACAAAGAAATTTATATGGGTAGTTACGGCTATCTTAATATAAAAACAAGTGAAATCGTTGAATCAAAAAATCAATTGAGACTTAAAACAGGAGATGATAAATACGAAATCTTAGAAGTTAAGGTATCAGCCGATTTCAGCACTATACCTGAAAAGTATCGTGAGGTTTTTCTGAATATTTTTAGTGCTAGATATATGGATTCTGTTTCTTTTGGTGATAATCCATTTTCTCAATGTGTTCCCCCACCAAAGAAAAAGTGGTGGCAATTTTGGAAAGCAAATTTAACTATTTAAAATGAAAGTTACAATTGTTGTAAGAACAAATAATAGACCTTCTTTATTGAAAGAGGCTTTGATGTCAATATTTTTACAAACTCATTTAGATTGGGAAGTATTAATATTTGATGATTCGGCATCTATTGAAAATTTTAAAATATATAATGATTTTAAAAGTTTAGCAGGTGATAGAAGAATTATGTACATTACAACTAGAGAATCCTATGACTTGTTTAAAAATAGTTGGTTAATTTCTCCTGATTTAGCCAATGGTGAAATAATCGTAAGATTAGATGATGATGATATTCTTTTGAATGATGCTTTAGAATTTTTAGTTGAAACTTATAAAAATAATCCTGAGCTTGATTTTTGTTATGGTTCTTCTGTAACTTTTACCGAAAATGGTATTGGTGATTTGATTCAAACAAATACTCCATTAGAGCATCCAAAAACTAAACATGAGTGGGCCGCTTATACAATTCCGAATAATAATCCGTGGAAAGACCCTTGGGCTTTTTACCGAGATTATTATAGTGAACCCAGATTTTTTACTTCAATAATTCATTGTGCAAAAGATAATGCTTTTTGTGTTTTTCATACATACTCAATGAGGACTAGTTCGGTTAAGCGTGTTAAAGATAAAATAACAATGACTTCAAAATTTGTTGATGATCTTGAATTTATGGGTAGTTTAGATTATTTGGGATTAGGATACAATTCAATAAAAAAAGTATTAGCTTTTGTAAGAGTACATAATTTAGGTCGTGTAAGTGATAGTGGCTTGATTGTTGATAATACAAACATATTCGAAGAAAATTTTAGAATTAGAGATAAAGTTGATGAATTAAGACCTTCAGGATTTTTTTCAAAAATAGTGCCATTAAATTCAGATAAAAATAAAAATAATGGTGTAGATACGGAATTGACTAATAAATTTAATAAATTGATAAAAGATATAAAACAATTGATTTCATAACTAATTGATAATCAGTTAATTATAACTCGTTGATAATCAACCCGTTAAAATCAAAAATAGATTTGGTTTTTTCGGGTTTTTTTCGTATCTTTACTATGTAAAATAAGTAAGATATGGCTATGAATTATGTTCAGTTACCCGATTCCTTTGTGAAGGGATTGATTGTTAAAGTTCACGTTTCGGTTAATGGTAAAACGGATGTGAAAGAGTTGAAAGTATGTACGGTTAAAGCTCGTACAATTTCTTTTATAGAAGTTGATAGAACTAATCGTAAAAACATTTTCCGTAAAGTAAAGAGAACGGATATTGTTAATTTTAGCCCTACGGCTATTTGTGAAGTTACAATTAGAGACGGTATATTGCCTGATAGGTGGGAAAGTAGTTGGGATAGTATTGGGCAACCAACAACACCTTTTCCACATAAGCCGGGTTATGGTAGAATAACTTTCAGTAAACATTCGCAAGGATGGGCACCGAAGTTACCTTCAACAACAAATTCAGCAGCTGGTTTTCCAATGGTATAAAAATATAAGATATGAATATGAAAGTAAATGTAAACAAATTAGAAATGACAACTTGTACAAAATGTGGTAATGATATGCCACTTTTACGTTTCACAAAGTATGGGTATCGTAGTTGTGTAAATTGTAGTACAACACAAAAGTTGGGTGGTGTACAAATCGCTAACCACAAAACAGGTAACGAAATACAAATCGTTCCAATGGAAGTAGCTAATAATATTAACCGCCTTGCTGCACGTAGTGGATATGGAGTTTGTAAAGGTATGAAACATAATTAATATGATTGAGAATATTACAAAGTTAAAGAACATTGATTTTCGTTTTCCAATTAAGAACGCTAAGAATGCTATATACAAAGTAGTTAGTGTAAATGAATTGGATAAACTGAATTCATCAAATGGTAATTGGGGAGCAGTTATACTTGCTCAAGCCGATAAAACACTTGGATATATGGTGCCGGAGCATGTTGTGTTTACAATAGAGTACGATAATATGCCACCAATGCCTACATTCAAAATTACAGCAATCACATCCGATAATGAAACGGGTAAGATTGGAGTAACTAGAGCTGGGGTAAGTACAATGGATAAGTTTATTGAAACATTACAAACCTTAGCAGAACATTCAAACTTTAAAATTTAAGATATGTTATTAGAAACAATTTACAAAGCCACAAAAGGTGGTAAGGTGCAAGAGTGGACAATCGAAGTAGTAAAGAATAGGTATCGTACTATTTCAGGCCAAACTGATGGTAAGAAAGTGATTAGTGAATGGACTGAAGTGTATGGTAAGAATGTAGGTAGAGCAAATGGTACTACCGATAATGAGCAAGCACTCAAAGAAGCTGAAGCTAAACGTACAAACAAATTGGAGCGTGGTTACTTTGAGAATATAAAGCACATCAATAAGAAACAATACTTTGAACCGATGTTGGCTGGTAAGTGGGAAGATAGAAAAGATAAAATTGAATATCCTATCTATTCACAACCAAAGCTAGATGGTATTCGTTGTATTGTAACCAAATATGGAATGTTCTCACGTAATGGTAAAGAGATTATTTCAGCACCGCACATTCGTAAGGCATTGGATAAACTATTTAAGCACGAACCCCATACTATATTGGATGGTGAGTTGTACGCTGATAAGTTCGCAAATGATTTCAACGCTATCGTTTCGTTAGTGAAGAAAACCAAACCAACAGCAGATGACCTTAAACAAAGTGAGAAAAACATTGAGTATCACGTTTATGATATACCTTCGGTTGATGGTACATTCAAACAAAGATGTATTGAGTTGGATGAAATAGCATTGGACTTTCCTGAATGTGTTAAGCAAGTTGAAACGCACATTGTAAAGAATGAAGATGAAGTTACGGAATGGTATGAGGACTATGTAGAGCGTGGATACGAAGGTCAGATGTTAAGAACTGATGGAGTGTATGAAAACAAACGTAGTAAAAACTTATTAAAGCATAAATCATTCGTAGATGAGGAATATACGATTTTGGATATTGTGGAAGGTGAGGGTAATCGTAGCGGAACTGCTGGTTACTTTGTGTTTGAGACCAAAGATGGTAAAAGGTTCAAATCAAACGTTAAAGGAACGTGGGAAGAAACTGCTGGGATGCTCAAAAACAAAAAGAAACTAATAGGTAAGGAAGCAACGGTTAAGTATTTCAACTTAACGCCCGATGGAATACCACGCTTCCCTTATGTGATTAACATAGATAGGGCAAGTTATGAGTAAAGGTAAAAAGAAAAAACCCGATTTAGTAGTTTGGGACGAAGAGAGAGGATACTATTCAAAGGAGCTAACCTATGGTTCAAACGTAGGAGCTCCTTCTATTCATTTAGAGGATGTTGATGGATGGAAACAAATGCAGGCTCAAAAAGCTAATAAGGTTTTTACAAAAAAATACGATGAAATAAAAGAGGATTTTAAACAATTAGTTAGTGAAGTACAATGGAATGAGTTTGTGTATTCGGCAAAGTACAACTTTGTTCCAGTGATTGGTGAAACATATTATTTGTATGAAAAAGCAGATGGGTCACCTTTCCTTTCATTAATAGCACCAAATGAATGGCCGATGAAATTCATTGGAGCAACTCGTTTAGAATCAAATAATAAATGGATAAAAGTATGAACAATTTAATTATCGTTGGACATCCCAACAAAGAAAGTTTTTGTTATAGTGGTATAGCAAATACAATAAAAGAAACACTTGAGCAAAATAGAGAAAGTGTTTACTTTGTAGACCTTTATGCTGAAAACAAAGGATTTGAATTTCATAAAGATAAAGTTAGAGAATACAAAGCTCTAATCCAATGGGCTGATAGAATTTATTTCATATCACCTGTTTGGTGGTTTAGAACTACACCAATGTTGGAATCATTCTTTGACCAAATCTTTACGCCAGGATTCGCATATAAGTTTATACCATTAACAAAATTGTATGGATATCCAAAACCTTTGTTGAAAAATAAAAAAGTTAGAACATATCTTACACACGGAGCACCTGCTTTACCCGTACTTACACTATATCTGAATTCAGTTAAGTTAAGGTTAGTGATGGGAGTTTACTCTTTTGTATTCGGGTGGTTTAAAACAAAGACTCGCCAATTTTGGAGCGTACCGTTTGTTTCTCATAATGAAAGAATGGTATATTTAGAAAAGGTGAAAGCAGATATTAGAAGTGATTTACAAACAAAGTAGTTATGATTTATTTATTAGTTTATATACTATTCATTTCGGCACTTTATACGTTTATTGGCTGGGGTAAAATTTGGAAACGTATAGTGATGTTCAAAGATAAAACCTATTGGACTGATTATAATACTATTGAGTTTGCTGCATGGATGGCTAAGGCGATTATCATTGTACCAGGTTTGATATTCGGTATTGAACTTTGGTATTTTCATTTCCTTACATTGGCAACTTCATCCTTATTGATTTGGGCATCAATGAGAAAAGATTTACCTACCTTAATTATATTCAACACAATTTGGATAGTAATATCATTAACAATTATAACTCGTAACTTAATACAAATATTCGCATAGTATGAACCCAAAACAAACAGCAATACAAATGGCACAGCAGGTGATTGGACAGATTTCACAACAGCCACCAATAGTACATAGGCAACCAAAACCTATATTCGTTATAAGAGTACCATTGACACTTACTGGTTCGGAAGTACAAAAAGTAAAAGATGCGGTATATAAAGAATTGGAAAACGAATATCACATCTTATTTGCTTCATCGCCATCGGATGATTTTCAGTTTGAAATGTTTAACGCTGATAAGATTGAAGTACAAAGGTGGAATGAGTTAGTAAACCGAATTTTGAAATAAATTTGGTAGATTGGAAAATTATTTGTATATTTGACAAAACATAAACTATGAAGTGTATTAAAAACAACAAAACAGGTGAAATTGAAAGGTTAGGCGATAAAGAAGCTTACAACAAAGTAGGTAATGCATGGAGTTATGTAGCTAAAAACGAATGGAAAGCTGCAACTCGTAAAGTAAAGGTTACCGAAGTAGTAAATGATTCGGAAGGTGAAACGATTGCTGAGAAGCAACTTAAAAGTAAAAAGAAAAAAGTAAAAGATGACACAACAAAATAGTGAAAGAATTGTGGAATTGTATCCAGAGATGTTTACATACACAACTAGAGGGTATGAGCATAATTGGTTTGAGAAACAATACAATGGTGCTTTAGCATACCTACATAAAAAGATTAAAGTAAGTAGAAGGATTAATTACATACAACAAACGAATCCATACAAATATGAATTCGCTGTTGGGGATGGCTGGTTTAAGATTCTTTTTGAATTGGTAGCTGGTATAAAAGTTAATGACCAAAAGAAAGGTGATTGGATTACAAAGGTAACTCAAATCAAAGAAAAATTTGGTGGGTTACGTTTTTATGTAACTGGTACATCCGATAAAAATTGGGCATTGATTAGAAACGCTGAACAAAAATCGTATGGAGTTTGTGAGGAATCAGGTTCAGAAGTTGAAGTTGGAACTTGGAATGATGGATGGGTTAGAACAATGTGCCGCCAAATGGCATTAAAAAAGTTTTATGAATTAAGTGATGCTGGAAAATTGGAAGGTAAAAGGTTTGAGGACCTTTGGAAACCGTCTGTGAAAGCTGAAACAATTGTAACCAAAAGAAAAAAGTAATGAGTTTAGCTCAAAGAGAAGTCTGGGATAATACAAAACAAAAAATAATGAGTAACAAACATATTGAAATAATTAGATTTGATAATGCTAAAATACATATCAAAGAATATTTTGGTGAACGTGCATTACAACCTGTAACATATCAGCCTGCAATTATTAAAATGATTGGAGCACGATTGTTAATTATTAATCCTGAAAATCAGGAAGAGTATTATGATTGCAGATATGAAGATTGTACTATTAAGCGAATGAACGGATGAAAAAATATAAAACACAAATATTAGCATTAACGGCTTCCATACTTTTTTGGTTATTATGTTATAGCTGTACTGCGCAAGCACAAACAAAACAATTACCAGCGGTTGATAGTTTTCCAATTGTAACAGCTGATACAACTTTGAATAACTTTATTTATCATTGGTTGGGTAAACCTTACAAATTAGGTGGACGTACTGAAAAAGGAATTGATTGTTCACAATTCAATAAAAGATTGTACAATGATGTTTATAAAATACAATTAGAGAATGTATGTTATAGGCAGTGGGAGCAAACACAAAGAATAAAAAAAGATTCCCTTCAAATAGGGGATTTAGTATTTTTCAGAAGTCGCCAATCACCTTCAGGTTGGCATTGTGGTACTTATTTGGGCGGAACATTATTTGTACACGCAGCAAATAGATTTGAGGGAGTTAAGGTAAGTTCGCTTCTTGAACCTAACTATAAAAATGCATATAAAGGAGCAGGTAGAATTAAAAAATAAAATTATGAAAAAATTAAATTGGGGAGACGTATTTCAAGTCTTATTTTATGGCGGGATATTTTGTGTGGGAGTTGGAATCCTAAGTTGGGCATTTATTTTTATGTGGCAAATCATTAAATCAGTATTTTAAAACAAACAATATGGCAACATTTATTACATCACTTATTTTGTACGGCTTTATAGCATTTGTTATCGGTGCTATTGGAAAGCTTATTTATGAAGTACAACAAAACAAAAAGAAAGAAAAAGAAGCTGATTACAAAAAGCAGTTTCAAAAATTAGCAGGAATCGGACAACCAAAAAATGAAATTGATCCTGAAATTTGGAAATATATAGCAGATAAAGTTAGTAAGGAAGGATTTCCTGAACCTGACGCTTCTATTCCGTTTACAACTGCCAAACTTACAACAATTGAAACTAAGTTTGAAGATTATGACCCATTGACATCAGTGCCAATGAGTAGAGTATCTAAGGAAGCTAAAAAGAAAATGGCGGAAATTGCTAAAGAGGATATTAAAGAGCAAGTTGAAAAACAAGCTTCAATATTTCCTGAATCTGTTGAATATACCGATGAATATTTTAAACCGGATTATTCCAAATCAGAAATGCCAAACGAAATTAAAGAAGCGCTTTTGAAAGCCCCATCATTAAAACCAAAAAAGAAATCTAATCCAAAACAAATGGATGGAATACTAATTGAAGAGCCATTTGTAAAAGCTAGAAAAAAGACAACTAAGAAACCAAAACAATAATGAGTAAAGAAACATTTCAATTGGCAAAGCCATTAGCAGACAGAGTACTTATTGAAAAAGAGGAAGTACAAACAAAAACAGCCGGAGGTATTATTATTCCCGAAACAGCAAAAACAGATGATACAAAAATAGGAACTGTAGTTTCAGTTGGACCGGGTATTTACACAAACGATGGAGTCCTAATTCCAATGAGTGTAAAGGTAGGTGATAAAGTAATGATGCCACAAATCGGAACGGCACAAATTGTGAAGCTTGAAAACAAAGAATACTATCTATTCAGAGAGCAAGAACTTTTAATGATTATAAAATAAAACTATGGCAACAAAAGTATTAATTAAAACAGCAAAGGGTGACATGATAGCAGAGCTATACGATGAAACACCAATTACAACGGGTAACTTTAAGAAATTAATTGAGCAAGGATTTTACAATGGATTAAACTTTCACAGAGTGATTCCAAACTTTATGATTCAGGGTGGATGTCCAAACGGCAGAGGTGATGGTGGACCTGGTTATAAAATTCAATGTGAAGTAAACGCACCAAAACAATTTCACGATAGAGGTGTCCTAAGTATGGCGCACGCTGGTAGAAACACAGGTGGTTCACAATTCTTTATTTGCCACAATAGAGCAGGAGTTGCACATTTGGATGGTAACCACACTTGCTTTGGTAAAGTGATTGATGGGATTGAAGTTATTGATTTCATCAGACAGGGTGATGCTATTCATTCAATGGAAGTCATTAAAGAAACAAATATATAAATGATTAGTGAATTAAAGGAATGGATTGAGGACGGAATTACTATTCGTAAAACAAACGATGGATACCAAGTCTTTACAATACCTACTCAGCACTTTGATATCAAAGAGTTCAACGAATTAACGCCGGATAGGTTTAGAGCTGAAGTTGAAAAACAAAAGCAAGACAGGGAGTGGGAAGCTGAATTGTTTAAAGATTTATTTAATTAATATGAGCTGGGAAATATTTGGATACATAGGAACTGTTATAGTCCTTTATTCATTCACAATTGAAAAGATAATGAAATTGCGTTTGATTAATGGAATAGGTTCAATTTTTTGGATAGTGTACGGAGTGGGGATTATGGCATGGCCTACAATCATTGTGAATAGCTGCGTATTAATGATTCATTCAATTTGGTTTATAAAACATAGACATGAAATTAAACGAAAACACAAAAGATAATATTTGGACTTGGTTCATTGTATTGGCAATGATAGGGTTCTTTTTATTTATGGCAGTAATGGCAGTATAAATGAAATACGAAATTCACATACCAATAGCAATACCAAATGAATATTGGAATTTAGGTATTGATTTCGCACCAATGCATATAACAGGGTATAAAAAAGGGGAAAAGCAAGAGGATGTCCTAATTGATTTGAAAAAGTTATGTATAAGCTTGGACAACCGATACTTAAAAAATTATAAGATATTCAGACACGAAACGTACACAATAGTTGAAATAGAATGCTGAAATTTGAAAACCTTAAAACAATAGAAGGACATTTATTTCATAATGGCAGATACCTTATTTACAAATGTGAGGACTCATTGGTAAAAACGTATTTTCACATTAAGGATTTACAATCACCATTCACACAAATAATTGAATTAAGAAAAGAAGCAACGCCTGTTTATGTATTGGAAAACACTTTTAATAAGACGATGGTATATTGTGACTTGAGTGTGATTAAAGATAAAACACTATTTCTTAAAAAATTAGAACTGATAATTGACACATCAGTAACTTGGGAATGATTACAATAGAAAACATAAAACGAATTGAGAAAACTCATTGGAACTTTGATTCAAAAACAATACAATGTATTAAAGTACAAGAAATTAATGATTCAATAGCAAGTAGGAATAGTTACACATTTGATTTTGAAATTGGATTAGATAATGTACCATTAGTCATTTGGTTGGACAGGCATAAAGATAATGAGCAGAATGGATACCGATTTGAAAACAATTTAGTGGATGCTACCAATTACATTGATATTAAGGACTTGACAAATTACAATAGGTTTATTGTTATGTTGCAAGATTACTTAGATTCAATACAAAGTGAAATAAAAAGAAACTTTTTTAATTAATGCTTACAATAGAGAATATAACAAAGTTATATAAAATGGATGTGGGTAATTGGCGTATTGGTAAAGTTGAAACACTACCTTCCGCATACCTATTTCAGTTGTATAAATTCAATAGGCGTGAGCAAATACAAATTAATTTAGAAAGGAATCCAATAGGTGTACAATACGAACTATGGCGATGGAATGCATACGGTAATCAATCACCGCACCCAAATTCCGTACCAATGCGTAGAATGTTGGATAGGTCAAAGTTATTAACGCCGGACAAACTAATTGATGAAATAAAAGAATTAATGTATAAATAAAATGAGCAACATAAACATAACATCGGACAATGGTAGATTAACAATGAAGGGTAGCGGTTTGGTTACGATTAATACTTCAATAAAGATTTACGGAACTGGAACTGAATTACCAATTAAGATAGTTGCGGACTTTAATAACATACCGCATAACTTACATTCTTTGTATTATCAAGCCTTAACACATCAATACAATACATCGGTGAACGTATATAACAATACGGATGACGAACCGAAAACAATAAAGGAAAAAAAGAGTGAGTGGCGAATAAATAGAATTGTGGACATAATTAGTAAAGCAATATCAAAATGAAAAACAAAAAATTAGAAATTTTATCAGATGAAGTTCGTAAAGGTAACCCGATAGGATTGGGTGAAGCATTAGAAGTTGTGAAATATCAAACCGAAATTCAAAAGAGTAAAAAAGAGCAGACAAATAGACGTTTGAGAATCTTAAAAAGTATTTCGGTAATAGTAGTTACGGTAGTGGGTACTTTGGCAGTTGTATTCGGTGAAGTGGATGACTCACCGGGTTTGGGCGGAATAGGATTAATACTTATAGCATCGGCAATGTACTTAAATACAAAATTGGTAAGTAAATAATATATTACTTTCAGTATATTATCTTATTCATTTGTACTATCGTATCGGTGAATCGGAAATCGGGTCGATGGGGAAATTTTTTTGATAGTATATATTTAATAGAAACAGGCCAAGCTCACAGCCACAAAATAGTGAGTAGTAAATTATGGAATTAAGAAACACAAAACGAGAAGAGTTAAAGGGGATGTTAAGAGAATGGCTACCAAGTAGGGTATGGATTGAGGACGAGATTTATCCATTTGGTGACTTGGGAGTTATAAGTAATGAGTTCCGAGAGAGGGTACTACCTTTTGGCATAGAATTGAGTGAGGTAAAGACGTTTGGTGAAACAATTACATTCGTATCCGTGTGGGAATCCGAAGGTTTATATTTTGAAACGAATATCAATCCTACAATACAAAGGGATGGGTTTCGAGTTGTTTTTAGATGGAAAGCTTTAGAGGAAAATGTATAAAATAAGAAAGGTATATAATTATACTCCGAATCAAGCCCGATTAATACGTTTGGGTAAAGAGTTGAAGGGAGCAAAGACGAAGTGGGGTGCTATATGGATAGGGTTAAAGATTTGGTGGCTATTAAATGTAATGAGACATGAAGCAGATAAAGAGAATCGTAAAGGAAATAATTAGAGGTTTCGAAATCGCCGAACAAAATCGCCATTATAATCAATGGGGTAAGTTTTAGAACGGCGGACACGAATAAGGATAATACATACAGTAATGATAATAGGAGTAATAGTAGGGGGAATGTTCATAGGATACGGAATAGGTCAGTATATAGTGGACCGATACATAAACGAAGGGAACGAGGAAGTAAACGAAATCCACGATAAAAAATAATTAGTTCAAATGGAATACACACCTGAAATAGGAATAGGATTAATCGTATATATCGTATGTATGAACTGGGTATATATAAGGGAATACAAAGGGAATAAAAGAAACGTAATTAAGAGGGGGCCTGAATGGGATTAAAACAAAAGATACAAAGGAAGCTAAGGATGGGTGAAGGGTCCGAGCTCCTATTAATCACTGCTACAATCGTACTATTATGGATACTACTCACTCACACAATTTAACACTAAGGGAACGTACCGAATTAATGGCCAAAATACAAAGATTAGAATGGCTATTAAAGGAGTGTATAGGATTAGAGGAATACGAGCTTTGCTCCCAAATACGAAACGTTATTCAAAGAAAATACGAGCTACTACAAACTAATCAATCACACAATGAAATCGAATAATCTACTCAAAGTATATAGTGTATTCATAACCCTTGTAGTTATTGCTCTATGGGTTGAAGTCCAAAATCTAAACATCCAATTAGACGAAGAGGTGGAATTAAAATACGAAAACTCCGCCATCATTGATTCACTAATTTATGAAATCGAAACGAAAAAACTATAAGCCCTATATGGAATTGGCACGATGGGTATGGTGGACTGGATTAATAACTGCTACCTTAACACTATGGCTATGAAACGGGTAAAGGAATGGATTAAAAAATACCGATGGGCCTTATGGGTCCTACTGATATTCTATTCACTTAAAGGAATAGCGGTCCTTTATCTAATGATTAAGGCTTACCTATGGATTAATGGATAGGGAAAGCTTGAGTGGCCTGATATTTATAACAAAAGAAAAACAATATGTACAAAGATATTTTATTAACTGCTTTAAGAGGTATAACACTACCTACAGATCAAATGATTATTTCAGAAAATTTATCAACTGCTTTAACACAAGCCGGTCACCCAGATATACTTTGCTTAGGTATATTCAATGGTGGTGAATCACTATTTGAGGGGGTTGTAATGGATGGAGTTAATATGCAATTAGGTCCCCTTTTACGTTTCACTTACGATTGGGATACAGACGAATTTATCGAACTTTAAATTTTATTTTGACACTACCGAAATTTAATTATCAAAGGTAGTTAAATATACTGCTATTCGGATACCTTTATATATTGATACGTCAGAGTAATTGAAAACCACATTCCTGTCAATACTACACTTAGTCCCACTTTCAAACACTTTTTACCACTTAACATACTAACTAGACAAAAAGTTACAGAGTGTCAATCAAAATGAAGACCATATACGGATTCTTTGGCAAACGGCAAAATTTTTCGTGGGGAATTTTCACACACATTTGGGTATTCGTATATTCGTTTAGCCAACTGCGCAAAAAGATTTTGCTATATCAGGAATTTTTCGTATATTTGTATAACGAAAATTCTATTTATAACCCCAAATGATATTTATGAGAGTAAGTAATAAAAAGCTAGGAATGAGATTTGACTGTAACCGATTATGGAATTGGGCGCAAGAAAAGCTGGGCCCTTCAAAGTGTGAGGCTATCGCATTCTATTGGAAATACGGCGAAGATGCTGAGATGGGTTACTACGATTGGAAAAAAACTATTTGGATTAATCTAGCTGAATGTAAAAGAATGGTAACTGTCCAAAAAACTATCTTACACGAATGGACACATGCACAACAAAGTTACCGTTGGTGGAGACACTACGATTTGAATTATGGATACAAAAATAATCCATACGAAATACAAGCCCGAGAGAACGAAAAATTGGTAAAGCGTGCATACAAACGAAGAACAAAATAAACCAGCCCCCGGACAAATAGCTTGGAATAAAGCTGCACATTCTATCTGTGAATTATTTCAGAATGAATCAGGTGAGTATTATCCCGTATGTCAACGAATAGAAACACCATCCTTAATCAGGTCCGAATATATCCCTATTGGTTCACGATTACAATATCCCAACAAGTGGGGTAGAAAGAGGGCGGCTACACACCTATTGGAATTTAAAATAGCTGATGCTAAAAAGCAGATTGCTGATGCTCAAACCGAATTGGAAAAATTAGAAAGGTGCTTGTCCGCAGTTCAAGGGTGGGATGACGATAGTAAGGAATAAAAACAATATATGCTTCAACTCACCGAGTCCGAAATGTTACAAAGAGCTAGCTCAATTGGTATGGACGAAGAGCTCGTATCTTATGCTAAACAAATTCAACGTCAATTAGGGTCCGAAGGCGATGAAGCCGATTGGCTAGATTGTCTTGAAATGGCGTACAACGAATTGATTCTCAACGAATTATAAGAGCTAAAAAATAATCGTTAAAAAATTTGGTAATCTCAAGAATTTTTCGTAACTTTAGGGAGTGGAGGGCGGGGTACGGCCTTTTGAGTAGCCCGGCTAACGTGTTGAGAATCAATCGTTTATAATCGGTTGATTTTCAAGCTCTTACGAAATGTTATATAACGTATATTATGTTAAATAGGTAAGCCATTGGGTATCAATCGGTTAGCTCGTAAAAAGCCCCTATTTTCTTATAAATGATATTATGTTAAGTCCGGCCACCCTGCGGTGGGCACGCAACGTGTTGATTATCAGGGGCTTATGAATTTTACAAAAAAATTGTAAAAATAATTTCAAAATTGTTTTGCTATTTCAGGAATTTTACCTATCTTTACGATGTAATAAAGATGATAAATATGAGTGCTATCGCTACGGTTGAATTTCAATCAGAATCACAAATCAAACAATTAGTCAGAAACCTTTCAAAAATCTATGGTTGTCAGGTCCGCCCGCGTGGTAGACATAGTAACCGAAAGGCTGTATTGGGTAACCGTTGGTATAGGGGTACTCAAAACGATGTTCCGTGGAGAATGGCGGAGCGTGTTTCTTTTTACCTTATTTCTAAATAATTTAAACCCCTTATAAAATGAGAAAAATAACTAAAGAGTCTGTCCGAGCTTTTATTGAAGGCCGTAAATTCAACAAAGGTAATATGAGTGTTGAAGTTGAGCTAGGTTACGTTAAGTTAAAGTTGCATGGTAACACTATCGCCACTATTGATGCGTTGGGTGTTATGAGTGTATCTAACGCAGGTTGGGCTACCAATACTACAAAAGAACGTTTGAACGGCTTACCTAATGTATCAGTTCACCAAAAGAATTGGAATTGGTATCTGAATGGTAACGAGTGGGATGGTACTTGGAGACGTATTGGATTCGTAAAGTAATTGTATAAACCCCTTAATAAGATAATATGAAACAGAACATTACACAGATTGGTTGGGAACGAAATTCTCAATACACTATTCAGACAAAGACAGTATTTGCTTTAACCGCACTTCGTTTTAGTGACGAAGTGGAAAATGGTATCCCCTTTGAAGATTGGCAGGTTGATGACATCGTAGAGCAATTGGAGTTAATCGGCTTCACCGGTATCAATCGTTCATCGGTTGAAATGTACATGGGTGCATTGAATGGTACTAAGGTTTGTCAACGTATCCAATTGAACAAATCATTTCAAAGAGAAATTAACACCTTCCGTAAAGGAATGGAGTTTGCTAAACTTAAATTCTAATTAAACCCCTATTAAGATATGGCTACTAAGAAAGTAACTAAGAAAGCGGTTAAGGCTACCACTAAGAAAAAAGCCACTAAGAAAGCTACAGCTATCGCTAAGGTTAAAGTTTTCAAACATAAACGTGTAACCCTTGAACCTATTGGTACGGAAACCCTACCTGATATGGTATTTGTGGCAGCCGGTCCATCTTGGGCTAGTGAAATTATAGGTAAACGTTATGCGAATACAACCTACGCTATAACCGCTATCGAAGCATTGGATAGTGAGAAGGTTATTGCTAAGGGAGCTAAGGCGGTCCTCAAAGAAATGGATGCGGCTGGTATCGTTCCCCTTAATGTGGATAGTATTTAAAAATAAATTTGGTAATATCAAAAATATTTCGTATCTTTGGTATTCTTAAATGATATAGGGTAAAGAGTTCCACCCTGATTAACGGGCTCACTTATATTAACAAAACCTTCCGGTGTAAGAGGTCAACCGTACAATCAACTATGGCTACTAAGTCAAGAAAAGCTGCAAAGCGTGGAAACATCTATGAGACTGTTTCAAACAACATTCAGAAAATCACTCGTCCATCTGGTACAACTAGCTACCGTGTACGTGTAACTGAAGATGGTATTATGTACTCTCAATACACTAACAGCTTGAAAGCTGCTAAGACATTGAGAAATGAGTGGGTTGGTTAATCTTAGCTAAACATTAAATAGGGACCGAAGGTAAAGCCCATTCGGTCCCATTTTTTAAGACAACCAATACTTATTAGAGTTACATTAAAGAGTAAACACTTAAACTTAAATAAAACAAACAAAGATGAAAAAAGTAATCGCAATTTTCGCAATCGCTACTACATTGGTAGCTTGTGGTGGTAACGCTTCTACTGAAGCTACTGCTACTGATTCTACTGCGGTTGATTCAACTGTAGTGGCTGTAGATTCAGCTGCTGTTGTTGCTGATACTACTGCTGTAGCTCCTGCTGAAGTGAAGTAATTAATACCCTTCTAACAGAACAATAACTAAGGATACCTTCGGGTATCCTTTTTTTATGCTCGTCCCACTTGTTCCCAATGTTCCACTTGTCCCACGCCGAAGTACCAGAAGTACCACTCGTACCAGATGTTCCACTGGTTTACTGCAGCTATAATTTAACTAGCTAACTAACACGTTAGCAAATATAAGCCATAAAAATACTATTTACTATCCCTTATCTTTCAAGTTAAACTGTGTAGTGGCGGTCCGTCTTCAACGGGCCCTACACAAGGGGGAAAGAACTATTCACACATTTTACCCCCCTTCTAATTAGTTAATTTTCAACGAGTTACGCATGTGAGATAGATAACATTCATAACGTGTTGATTCTCAATAAAGAATTTTTAAAAAAAGTGGTAAAATATTTTGCTATATCAAAAATACTGTCTATCTTTATTATGTAATAAAAATGATAGATATGTATAACGAAAATCCCTTCAGACAGTTCTCCGCTAGTAAAATGAGTAATAACCCCCGTTTCAACGTTTCGGTTGAATATACCGATTGGATGGGTAATAAACACCGTATCGTGTGTAAGACACGTAAGGCCCTTAACGAAGCTAGGACCTTCCTTTCAATCTTCAAAGCTGAAACAGCTAAGATTAATTCGATCTTGAGTGAGTACCCTGTTAAGATGGGTAAGTTCCCTAAGAAGTTCCACTCGGAAATTAAGAGTGACCTTCAGGCCGCTGGTTTCAACAATATTTCTAAATTCCTTTTAAAATAATCACTATGGGTACGCACATTTCAATCGCTGAGTTTATCCTAATCAGCTTAGTATCAATCGTAGGATATGCATTTGTAACCGCTTTTTATCAAACCTATATTAAACGTAAGTAATATGAATATGAGTACTACCGAAAAGCTTGTGACTTCCTTCACAAACAAAGAGTTGAAACAATTGATTATCGCCACCCGTATGTACAATAAGACTACTGGTAACAATGGTGATACCCTATTGTGTAAGTTAGTGGATGCTTTCCTAATGAGTAATGAGTTGGAAGCTGTTGAAGTTGAAAGGATAGCTCGTAAAGACCCCTATTCAAAAGACGTACCTAAATCATATTGGGGTACGGCTAGTGGTAAGGCCTACCTCGCTGAAATGGAAGAAGGTAGTACCAAAGCTTATTCATACTAATTAAACCCCTTAATATATGAGCAAATTCATTGTATCGTACACACAGGTTATCCAAAATGATAACAGCTACATTGATAACCTTATTAGCTGGATTAAAAAACTAATTAAAAAATAAGATATGACAGTAAGTGAAAGTATAGCAGTTGACCTATTAAAGATGGTCCAAAAGCATGACTACTCCTATATGATGTCCGATGACCATAGGAGCTGGGAAAGTGGTATGAGATATGAGAAAGAGATACAAGCTAAGATACACGCCCTATGTAGTATCCATAGAGAAGATGCTCAAGCTCTTTTAGATGATTGTATAGCTATTAGGCCTGAGCAGTATATAGATGGGCTTACCCACAAAGTGATACGTGGCTGGTTCGCACCCTATATAGGATAAAGAGATTATTTGTTTTTTGTTATTCATAAATTTTCCCCGGTTGTTTCTACATCCGGGGTTTTTTGTGCCCTGTACACAAATGTAAATTCACAATTGTAAACCCGAAGCTGGACATTAGCTAAAATAAAAATAGCTAAATAAATATGTACATCTATATAGGTACACATGCAACATAGACCCACAAAGGGTTGCATATGATACATATTGTTACATATCTACACACTCATACACACACGTCTCAGGGAATGTAGCATGGATAAGGGTTGCATAAGACGGGGGACTGACGGGGACTGAATTTCGTGGAACTCGGAAAGAGCGGCTTGGCAAAACCCCACGCTAACCCATTTTCGCCCCGAGCCGGGTTTTTTCCGGTACTGGATTTTTATAGGTTAATTATGATAATTAGCCACCCTCCTGAGCCTTTCCCTATCAAATTAGGTGAATATATTATACCTTATTCGGATTGGTTATAGACAACAGGGAGCGGCTAATATGTATCCGATTGATTATCAAAGGTTTAGGCGGTCTTTTGAGAACGGGCGGGTAACGTGTTGATTATCAATGGGTAATTTTTTGGGGTTTTTTATTGCTATATGGACTTTTTTTCGTATATTTGTATGTAATCAAATTTCTAATTAAAAAAGTTAAGTATGAAAACGTTTAAAGTTTCCGATGGTAAAGTTCGTATTGATGGAGTCCTTTATGGCCCCTCTCCCGTATCCGATGTAAACATTATGGGTAAATCAGGTAGGATTCATTCTATCAATATCCAAGGTAGAGGTCAGTTCTTTCCCCTTAGTGGTGAATTTAATGATGGTACTATTCGGGTTGTGGATTCTACTACCGAAGTATTGGATGAACCTATTGTTAAGAAAAAGGCTAAGGCCACTAAGTTGGTAGAAAGTAATGGTGAACCTTTGGATGAGAAGGGTAACCTTATTGGTAAGAAGAAACGAGCTAAGAAGTAATTATTCATTTATTAAACCCCTTATTATGAATTTGTTCCAAAGAATGTCCGAAAAGGACCAAATGGCAGTTAAAGAGTTCTCTGCTAAGTATCCCCTTTCAGGTGGTGATTTATTGAAAGAGTTAAAGAGAAAGGATAGTTGGTTAGACCTTTCGTATCGTAGTGTGGCACAATTGTGTTCTATACTAAAGAGTTCTGATTATTCCCCTATCTTTATAGATAACCTATTTCTTAACAAGCAATAAAACTCCTACTATGTATAACAATTATAATGATGTCCAAGCTTATGAGCAATTGGAGAACGAGCGTACACAAACTCAATTAGACCCCCAATACCAACAATGGGTGAAGGAGCTTAACATTTCTCAATCATATGTAGAGCCAGATGGATTCATTCGTGCTAAAGAGTTGAATTCTCAATATGATTATTCTAATATGAGTCCGAAATCTTCATTTCTTAACTTCCTTAAATTGAAAGGTATATGGTCTTAACAATTGATGGTATCCAAAGAATGAATCATAACATTTTCTGCGATAGAGAAATTGTAAAGATAGATTCCGTAGAACACTTTGGTGCTAAACATTATGTATTTCATTTCGATGCTCTGCCAGGCTATCAACCACATGCCTATCCTGAATGGGAAGATAAGTTCGCAATCCATTTTGTAAGAGAACCTAAGAATGGTAGTTATGAATTGTATTGGATGGGATTGCATGGAGTAACGTGTCAGTTTTTGGATATTGAAGATATTAAAAACTTTTCAGCCTTTTATAACCATTTTGTGAAGGTTGTCCAATTAGGTAAAATGTATTGGGATGAAAGTAAAACGTTTAGAAGTTAATTAAATTATGGTAAAATATATAAAAAGATTTTGGAACACATTAGGTGATAGTGAAAAGCTGATGGCAATCTATTTGGTTGCTTTAGCTGTTCTTGTCCTAATCGCTACAAATTAATCCTATGTTAAAGATAGAAAACCCCGAAAAGTTAAATAGTTCTATGAGAGCCCTAACCGGTGGTGTAGACTTTGAAATTGTATATCAAAGAGAAAATCCGCATGAGTATCTATATCGTATATTAAGAGATGGTGCGTTGGATGTGAAGATGGCTATATTGAAAGATTGGAGTGAAGGTGATACGGTTGTTGTCCGATTTGCCGATAAAGATAATCATTGGGTAATGGCAACTTACGAATTGGACTTTAGTCACGTTCGTAATCGTTCTGAATTTTTACTTTGGGTTACTGAAAGATTCCTTACTGGTTATCAAAAACCATAATATGCTAACAATACATAACATAGATAAGTTGAGTAACTCTTTAGGTTTTGACCTACATATAGTAGTTGCGAATACACACTATTCATTCTTCGTTGATGTGGAAGGTGGTAAACGTATAGAAATTACATTAGCAAGGCATAAACCAAAATTACAAAATGGTAAAACACATCCACATAAAGATGAATACCTTTTACAATGTCACCACATTAGTTGGAAACACTATTGGGTAACAAAGAATGATATTAGGGATATATGGGATATGACAAGATTGATTGAATCATTTATAAACGAAGTGAAATGTTGACAATTGATAATATAGAAAAGATAAAGCAGTATTCGTATGATGTAGTATGGACTTGTGATAAAGTTAGGGAAGACAATAACTTTTATCATTTCATTGTAGAGAGAAGAAACATTAGTGGTAAGATAGATGATGTTAAAAAGATTAGTCTTTGTCGTGAACAAGATTATAGTATATCCAACTACAAAAATGGATTTGTTTATCAACTTTATTTGGATGATAAAGCAACAAAGTTCGTTGTAACTGCTGATTACGCAAGAGATATTATTAATATAGTAAACACATTTACTCAAATATTAGGAGCAAAATGATAAAGAGATTAACCAT
>JACCDT011283136.1_pt1 | contig 32607 bp, 23 predicted proteins | sample 7446291 | NCBI WGS metagenome assembly JACCDT01 (sample SAMN15323446, study PRJNA562643) | freshwater metagenome | isolation source: river surface water | place: USA:Blue River Watershed | collected 2017-08-17
CCCGGACGGCCGCGCGCACGCGGTCGACCATGGCATCCGAAGGGACCAGGTGCTTGCCCGGCAGATGGCCGCAAACCTTGGCCGGCACCTGATCCTCGATGTGCACGGCGGCCACGCCAGCCTCCTCCATTTCCCTCACGGTGCGTTCCGGGTCGTCCCAGCCCGTGTCGATGTCCACGAGGAGCGGCAGGTCCACGCACCGCGTGATCCGCCGCGCGTCGATCAGCACATCGGCCCGCTCCGTGATGCCCGTGTCCGGCACGCCGTAAGAGTGATTGGCCACTCCGGCACCCGAGAGATAGAGCGCCCGGAATCCGGCCCGACGGGCCAGCAAGGCAGCGTAGGCGTTGATCACCCCCGTCAGCTGCAGGGGCTTCTCCGCCGCGAGGGCGGCACGGAAACGACTTCCTGGGGTCAACATGACGGTAACGGTGACGCGAGGGCGACGGGGAACAAGGATCAATCCTTTCTCGACTGAGCCTCAACTTCCTGCCGGATGGCTTCGAGGACGGAGGCGTCCTCCATCGTGCTGAGATCCCCGGTCGATCGGCCCTCCGCGATCGCGAGGATCGCCCGCCGCACGATCTTCCCCGAGCGAGTCTTCGGCAACTGCGGGACCAGCGCGATCAGCGCCGGACGCGCCAGCGCACCGACCTGACGGACCACCGTCTCCTCAATCTCCCGCTTCACTCTCGCCTGCGCGTCCGCGGAGGCGTACGCCTCCGGCTGGCGGAGCACGACAAAACAGGCCACGGCCTGGCCCTTGAGCTCATCGTTGCGCCCGACCGTCGCCGCCTCGGCCACCGCCGGATGCGCACAGATCGCCTCCTCGATCTCACGCGTGCCCAACCGATGCCCCGCCACGTTGATGACGTCGTCGGTGCGCCCGAGAATGAAGAAATACCCCTCCTCGTCCTGCACTGCGTAATCGAACGTCGAGTACATTCTCTTTCCTTTGAACTGGCCGCAGTAGTGGCGATCAAAGAGGTCGTCGTTCCGCCAGATGGTGCTCATGCAGCCCGGCGGCATGGGCAGACCAACGGCCAAGACTCCTTTCTCACCCCGCTGCACCGGTTCTCCAGTCGCCGGATCAACCACCCGCGCTGCGTAGCCGTAGGCAGGAAAGCCCGGCGAACCCGCTTTCGCGCGAACCGGACCAGACCCCGCCATCAGGGTCAACAACGGCCAACCCGTCTCAGTCTGCCAGTAGTTGTCGATGATGTTGACGTGTCCGAGAGCCTCCCGGATCCACGTGGACGTAGGTTCGTCGAGTGGTTCGCCAGCCAGGAAGAGGTGCCGTAGACGGGAAAGATCATGCCGCTGGATCAGGGCCGGATCCTGCTTCTTGAGAACCCGTATCGCGGTGGGTGAGGAAAACATCACCGTGGTCCCAGTCTCGGCCGCGATTTTCCACCAGATGGCGCCGTCCGGTCGGGTCGGAATCCCCTCGTAGATGACCGTGGCCATGCCCCGAAGCAGCGGACCGTAGATCGTATAGGAATGGCCCACGACCCACCCGACGTCCGCGGTCGAGAAGTAGGTCTCTCCCGGACGTCCATCATAGATCAGGTCCATCGACGCCGCCAGCGCCACCGCGTAGCCGCCGGTGTCGCGCTGGATCCCCTTGGGCCGCGCGGTCGTGCCGCTGGTGTAAAGCAGGTAGCTGGGTTCACTCGACTCGAGCCACTCGCACGAGACCGCCTCGTTCGCATGCCGCGCGGAGAGCGTCGCGTAATCGCAGTCGCGGGGTCCCTGCAATGCCAGCGCAGGATCGAGCCCGCGATTGATCACGAGCACGTGGTCGACGCGGGTCTGGGCCAGTGCGACCGCCTCGTCGACCAGACGCTTCAGCGGAATCAGTTTTCCAGCTCGCAGACCGGCATCACAGGTGATGATGACCCGTGCCTCTGCGTCGTCGATGCGGCTGGCGAGACTTGGTGGCGCGAAGCCGGCGAAGACCGCCGAGTGGATGAGTCCGAGTCGCGCGCAGGCCAGCATCGCGACGGCAGCCTCCGGGACCATGGGCAGATAGAGGATGACGCGATCGCCGCGACTCAGTCCAAGGCCGCGGAGCGTGGCGGCCATCCGCACCACCTCGCGATGCAAGTCCGCGTAGGTCAGCACCCGCGTCTCCCCAGTCTCGGTCGAGACGAAGTGGATCGCCGGCTGGGCCGCACGCCCGGGCAGGTGCCGGTCGACGGCGTTGTGGCAGAGATTGGTGCGACCGCCGACGAACCAGCGGGCGAACGGCGCGCGCGAAAAGTCGCACACCTGGGTGAAAGGCTCGTGCCAGTCGATGCGTCGCGCCTGCTCGGACCAGAAGCCATCAGGGTCCTGCAACGAACGTGTCACAATCGGATCCGGATTCATGGCGAGGCGGGAAAGCGGGGCGAAACGAGGAGAAGGAGGAACGGCACTGGAGCGAACGCCGCCGGGGTGCGGCGCCGCGCCGGGGAGGCGTTGGCGGACCTCCGTTTCCGCCGTGGCCAGGCAAGAATGCCAGAACCACCGCGATTCGGGAATGAATTAGATTTGCTCTCGGTGATTCGGAAACATAATCACCGCGCCATGGAGATGCGTCACCTCCGTGCCTTCGTCGCCGTCGCGGAGCGGCTGCACTTCCGCCGGGCGGCGGAGGCGCTGCGCGTGTCACAGCCCGCGCTGAGCAGCCAGATCCGGGCGTTGGAAGAGGATGTGGGGGCGCGTCTGCTGGAACGTACGACGCACCAGGTCGGGCTGACGCCGGCGGGACGGCGGTTTCTCACCGATGCGCGGCGCCTCCTCCGGGCGGCGGAGGACGCGGCGGTGGCGGCGCGGCGGCAGGCTGCGGGGGAGATCGGCGAGATCACGCTCGGGTTCGTGCCGTCGCTGACGTACCACCTGCTGCCCCTGCTACTGCGGCGGTTCCGGCACGCGATGCCGGAGGTGGAGCTGCGGCTGCGCGAGATGGATACCGCGCAGCAGATCGAGGCCCTGATCAGTCACCAGCTCGACCTCGGTTTCATCGGCCTCGGCCATACGCGGGAGACGGAAGATCTCCAACTCGCGCTCGTCGGGGAGGAGCAATTGGTGGTGGTGCTCGCTGAGGGACATCCCCTGCTGCGCAAGCGCCGGGCCAGCCTCGCGCTTCGGGAACTGGCGGACACGCCGCTCTACCTGGCCGCGCGGGAAAGCGCCCCCCTCTTCAACCCCTGGATCGTGGTATTGTGCCAGCAAGCCGGATTCCAGCCGAGGATCGCGCGGGAGGAAGGCCAACCGGCGACGACAATCAGTTACGCGGCGGCGGGCATGGGGGCCACGATCCTCCCGGCGCAATACGCCCAGCTGCGACCTCCGGGCGCGTGCTTCGTGCCGTTGGCCCGCCCCGTGCCGCGCTACCGTTACTTCGCGGCTTGGGCGGAGTCCCACGCGCACCCGGCGCGCGGCCGCTTCATCGAGCTGGCGCGCGCGACGGTGGCGGCGGCGCGACCGGCCCGCGCGGGATAACCCACGCGGCAGCCGGCGCGCACACCGAACGTTCCGTTAACGGAACTTGTACTCGACCGACAGCGTGAAGGCGCGACCGCGCGGGTCGGCGATACGCGGCTCCCAGCTGCTACCGGCACCCGTGTTGGTGTCGTAAGCGACCGAGAAGGGCGGGTCCTGGTTGAACAGGTTCTTGATGCCCGCGACGATGGTCACGTCCCGGCGCCAGCGGTAGGTGAGACTGGCGTTGTAGGTGATGTACTCGTCGACCTTTGGGTTCCAGTTCGGCGGAACGACCGTACCGTTGGCGACGCCCGGGAGCACGAAGTCCATGTAGCCGGCGCGGTACAGCTGGCTCACGCGACCGGTCCACTTGCCCTTCCGGAACGAGGTGGAAGCCGTGTACTTCCACTTCAGGCCGATGTCGCTGGCACGGGTAAAGCGACCGATCTCGCTTCGGCTCCAGGGAGCGGAAGCGAGGAGGCGGGACTTCTTTTCCAGCAGCTGCGAGATGTTGGTCTCGGCCGTCAGGCGGCCACCCAGCACGTCGAAGTCGCCGCGCGCTCCATACTCGATGCCCTTGGTCTGGGTCTCACCGGCGTTCAGCCAGCGATTATCGATCGCGATGATCTGATTGCCCGCATTGCGGACGATTGCATCCGGGAAGAGCTGGTAGTTCTGGAGGATGACGGTCGGTCCGAGGATGAGGATCGTGCCGTCGCGCTGGACGGACCACCAGTCAGCCGTGAGGGTGATGTTCTTGATCGGCGAGTAGACCACGCCGGCGGACAGCATTTCCGCTTCCTCCGGGTTGAGCGACGTCTTGCCGCCGCTGCGGATGTTCATCGAGTTCGGCGGGATCGCGATGCCCGTTGCCGGATCACGCAGGTCAGCGCCGGCGTAGATGCTCTCCGTAACCGGATCGAACTGCTGCTTGAACGTCGGGACCCGGAAGCCCGTGCTGTAGGAGCTGCGGAAGAGCAGCTGCTCGGTCGGCGTGAAGCGCAGCGTGACCTTCGGATTCGTGGAGGCGCCAAAGCCCGTGTACTGGTCGCGACGGGCGGCGACGTTGAGGTCGACGGTCTTGACCACCGGGATCTGGACCTCGGTGAAGACCGCCTTGATGTCGCGGCTGAGCGTGCCGGCCGTCGCCAGGGCGTTGTCGAACGGCACATTGAAGATGAGCGAGTCGGCCGTGCTCACGTTCGAGCGGCGATCGCCGGCGAAGAAGTACTCCTCGCGACGGAAGTCAGCGCCGACGGCGGCGTTGACGGTGCCGGCCGGCAGTTGGAACAACGGACCAGAGGTCGTGAGATCGAAGGTCGTGTTGGTGAACTCGCCGCCGTACAATTCGACGCCAGACGCAGACGCGGCCTTGAGGCCGTCGATCGCCGCCTGGGACTGCGTGTAGGAGAACGGGCTGAGGATGCCGTCGCTGACCAGCTTCACGAACGGCACCGTGTAGTAGTAACCGTCGTTGAGGCGCGACTTGCTCTTGCTCGAGGACTGCGAGAGACCGGCGCGGTATTCCCAGTCGGAGAAGAAATCGAAGGGCAGCGGCAGCGGACCCTCGAGGGAACCGAGGAAGCGGCGGGTGTCGCTGATCGTGCGCAGCTCACGGTTACCGCCCGGCAGCGAGCGCCAGCGGAAGGCCATCGGTAGACCGCGGTTAGCCTCGAGGGCCGGGAAGTACGCCACCAGGGAGTTGAAGATCCGGTTATAGTCGGCGCCCTTGCTCGGATAGAGCAGGTTGAAGAGCGGATTCGGCACCACCGTTCCATTCGCCGTCGTCGTCGTCGGCTGGGCCCCCGCAGCCGTCGAGGCCGCGGTCGACCACTGCTTGGGGGAGAAGCTCTTGGTCGAGTCCGAGCGGCCGATCACGGCCTCGATGGTCGCGAGATGGCGGCCGAGCTTGTAAGAACCGCGGCCGACGAAGTTCGTGTTCTTGACCGGCTGCTGCAGCACGGCGGCGCGGCCGGTATCCCAGGCGGAGCCGTACTTCGACGCGGCGGTGGCCCAGAGACGCTCGTCGTAGGGTCCCATGCCATCAAGGCCGGTGTAGCCACCGGTGAAGGTCGGCAGGTCGACGACGTTGATGCCGTTCACGCGCAAGGTGGCGGTGGCGTCGGCCGGGTCGATCGGGCCGGTGCCGGCACCCGCCACAGTGGCGGCGCCGCTGCTCAGGACAGTGCGCTGGCCATTGATCGCGAACAGCGTGGCGACCGGAGTGCCGCGGGTGTCGGGCGAAAGACCGCGATTGGGCTGGAACGTGTTGACGAAGTCGCGCTGGTCACCGTCGAGACGCTTGTGATCGGCGACGGCGAGCGACGCCATGATGTTCCAACCGTCCTTGTCGAGGCTGCCCCAGCCACCGACCAGCGAGTAGCGGAAGAGGTTACCGCCACCGTCCTCGGTGACGTCGGCCGAGGCATTCGCGACCACGCCCTGAAAATCGGTCTTGGTGATGAAGTTGATCACGCCGCCGATCGCGTCGGTGCCGTAGATCGCGGAAGCGCCGTCCTTCAGGACCTCGACGCGCTCGATCGCGGCGAAGGGGATCGAGTTGAGATCGACCACGCCACCGTTCAGGCCGTGCGAAGCGACGCGGCGACCGTTGAGAAGGATCAGCGTGGCATTGGAACCCTGGCCGCGCAAGTTGGCGGAGCTCGCGCCGTTGTTGCCGCGCTGGGCACCGGCGACGACGTCGGCGTTCGACGCGAGGTTGTCGAGGCCGTTGCCGTTGATGTTGAGGTTCATGATCAGCTGCTCGGCGCTGGCGATGCCCTCCTGCTCGAGATCGAGCTTGGTGAACACCGCGACCGGCAGCGCGCCCTCATCGGCCGGACGCTTGATGGACGAGCCCGTGACCACGAACTTGTCGAGCTTCACGGTTTCCGACGACTTGGCGTCAGCCGCCGGGGTCGGTGTCGTGGCGACGGCCTGGGCGAAGGCGGCGGAGGCAGATCCAGCCAACGCGAAGGCGAGAAGCCCTCGCGCGAAGGATGAGGTTATACGGGTTTGCATGGTGAAAAAGAGAGGCCTCCGCTGATGCGGGGGTAGGGTCAACGAGCGCGTAGTCTGTGTCTTAACCCACCCGCGTCCAAGCAGATTCTCGGCCAAAGTCCGGCTCGCAGATCACCGGCGCAGAAGGACTGGACCAGGACGTGAGCCCGCGCCCCTTCGCCGCAAGGCGCTGGGCGACAGCCGCGTGTAGCGCTTCATGACCGTGGCGAAGTACTGTGACGACGAGAACCCGAGGTCGTGGGCGATGTGGGTGATGGGACGCTCGGTCTCGCGCAGGAGTTGCTCAGCGCGGATCACCCGGGCGCGCAAAACGTACTCGCCCGGGGGCATGCCGCATTCCTCCCGGAAGCGGACCTTGAATCGAGGCAGCGACAACCGTGCCTTGGCCGCCAGTTCGGGGAGCGGAAGTGGAGTGTCGAGGTGACGCTCAATGTACTCCAGCACCGGCCGCAGCGAGCCGCCGTGGCGTCCCGAGGGGTCGACGGAGGCCAAGGCAATCACGCGCAGCAGAAAACCGCTCACGTGGTGCCAGATCGCCGCTGACCGCAGCGGTCCGTCCGCTCCGAGTTGGAGGCGCATGATCGCGTCGCAATGTTCCCGCAGGCTCGCGTCTCCGGGAAAATGCCGACGCGGGAGGGCCCGCAGGGCATTCGCCAGGGCGCCCCCCTTCGGTCCCGGCAGCCCCCCACCCCGCCGCGGGAGGCCGAGGATCAGCCAGTACAGCACTCCCTTCTCCTGCGGCCGCGAGCCGGTGCTGTGCACCTCCCCAGGATGCGTCAGGAAAACGTCCCCACCCTTCAACTCGTAGACCCGACCCTCCACCACGTACGTCTGGCGACCGCGGACGAGGAGGCAAATTTCGATCGCACCGTCATGCTGGTGGTCATCGAGCGCTGCATGGGCGACCGTCTGGTTGTACCGCCCCAGCTGCAACATCCCCGGCATCCCCGGCACATCCAGCGGCAGGATCAACTTCGGGTGATGCATCCAATCGGCGCGCGGCATGTTCGATTTCGTATCGCGCACCCTGCCTGAAAGTCAAACATCGGGAACTGTGCTAAGCTGACGCCATGAGTTCCTCCGTGCCCGACGCCCCCGATCCGCGGCTGACCGCCGAGCCGCCGCTGCGCCACTTCACCGAGGAAGCGCGTCGACCGAAGGGGATCGAGTGGTATCGGTCCCCGTTGCCGCCGGGCGCGATGAAGTCGCTGCACGTGCGCAGCAACCTGCGGGGCGCGGCGCAGACCCTCGGCTATCTCGCCACCCTCGCCGCGCCGGCCGTCCTCGCGATCCGGGCCGGCCTCGCGCACGCGTGGGGCTGGGCCGCTCTCGGGGTCTTCCTCTATGGGGTAATCGCCGCCTTCCTGATCAACGGGGTCCACGAACTCGGCCACAACACCGTCTTCCGTTCCGCGTGGCTGAACCGCTGGTTCTGCCGCCTGCTCGCGTTCCTCGGCTGGATCAACCATGAGGTTTTCGAGGTGAGCCACGTCCGGCATCACCGCTACACGCTGCATCCGCCGGACGACGACGAGAACCCGCTGCCGATCCGTTTCACGGCGCGCGACTTTTTCAAGGGCTGCGTGTTCCACTACGGCTTCTTCGTCTACGCGATCCGCAAAATGGTCCGTCTCGCCCGCGGACGCTTCGAGGGCACGTGGGAGCAGACGCTCTTCCCCGCCGACCAGCCAGCCATCGCCCGTCCTGCCGTCCTGTGGGCACGCGTGGTTCTTGCCGGACACCTCGCAATCCTGGTCGTTTCCGTGATCAAGGGCTGGTGGATCGTGCCGGTGCTGATCAGCGCGGGCCCATTCTTCGGCAACGGTCTGTTTCTGCTGTGCAACAACACGCAGCACATCGCGCTGCCTGCGCACAACACCGACTTCCGGCTGTGCTGCCGGACGTTCACGCTGAATCCGTTCGTGCAGTTCCTCTACTGGCACATGAACTTCCACACCGAGCACCACATGTACGCCGCGGTGCCGTGCTATCGTCTCGGAAAGCTCCACCGCCTGATCCGCCACGACCTCCCACCGACTCCGCACGGGATCCTTGCGGTGTGGCGTGACATCGCCGCGATCGTTCGTCGTCAGCAAGCCGAGCCGGGCTGGGTCTTCCAGCCTGTGCTGCCGTCCACCACCCGGTCCGCCTCGGCCTGAACACCGGCACCGGAGCGGCAAAGCCGGCGGGTTCCACCCGCGATCGGCGCGCCGCGATTCGGCGACATCACAGCCTGCACCCTCAAGGCGAGCGCAGGCCATACCCTCCGTCAGCGCGCCGCATCCGGCACGCCCGGCACCCAGACGTCCGCATAGCCCGGCAGGGTCGGAATGCGCCGGGCACATTCGATCACCCACAGGTCCCACGCCCCGTCGATGTAATTGCGATTCGTGGGTAGAGGGCAGGCTTGAGCGTACAGGTACCAGCGTCCGTTGATCGGGTAGAAAGCCGGGGTCGCGACGTGATACATCGCGTCGTCGCGATACAGGCCAGTCCATTGGGTCTGCAATACGGTATCCGGCGGCAACGGCTGCCAGCCGGTCCGCGGCGACTTGCTTACCGCCACGGCCGTCCGCCAACGCTGGCCCTTCTCAATCCCGAGTTCGATCGAGAGCACGTAGGTATCGTCCACCTTGAAGATCTGATGCCACTCGTAGTAGGCGTTCGGGATCGAGGGGAAGATCTGGCCCATGCCGCGCGGGTCGTTCGCGTTGAACTGCCGCGTCCAAGTCTTGCCATCGCTGGAGGTCGCCAGCCGGAGCCCGGGCAGCACGCCGTCCTTGCCGCGGTAGGAGTAATACATGGTCCAGTCCCAGCGCTTGGTCTCCGCGTTCCACTCGCGCAGCACCGCCGCCTGCGACGACATCACTTCGTGGAAGGGCGCCGCGGGTTCGGGGGCCAGCACGGGCGCCGTACCCCAGCGGCGAATCGTCGCGGGGGTCACGTCCGAATATCCATCCGCTCCCGCCGGACAAATCGCGAGACCGATCTGATCCTGCACCAGGGAGCGCGTGCCGGAATAGTAGATGTAGTACGCATCCTCCTCCGGGATGTAGAGCACTGCATCCAGGCGGATGCTGTTGCTGTCCCAAGCCTCTCCGCCCGCCGGGAGAAAGACGGGGTTCGCCGGGTCCTGATGCCACGTGAAGGGATCCGACTTCAGCGCCCACGCCTTGCCAATGAAGCAGGTGCGGCGATTCGCGGCGGGCACGCCGGAGTAGAACATGATCAGCTTCTCCGGATCCTTCGGATTCGGCAGCACGCAGGCTTCCTGCACCTGCTGCGATTGCCACGGGGCGCTGAGTCGATCGATGAAGACGCGTCCCCGCACCGCAGCCGGCGCTGCGGACGATGCCGCGAACGCCGCAGTGAGCGAGGTCGCCAGCAAGCAGGTGACTAGGGCGATCCAAAGCAAGGGCCGCAGACGCGGCGAGACGAGGGGTGCGTTCATGGCGAAGGGGTGCCTCCGTGCTGCGGCACTCGCCGCGGCGAGGCAACGCGAAATCCGCATCACTCGCCGCCCCAGCGCCAGCGCGGCGGCTCACCCTCGCGCCCGGATCCGCCTGACCGGCCCAGAAGGACCGGCCACCCTACTCCGGCGCGATGTAACGAACCTGGCCGCCGAGGCGCTGCCACCGGAGATACACCACCACTCCGAAAATGACTGAGGTCAGCGCGATCGCTCCACCCCAGAGGAAGGTGAAGCGGTAATCGTTACCGAGGAAGTCGAGGCTCAGTCCGAGGAGCGGCCCGAGCGACATGTTCAAGCCGGCCGCAAGGAATCCCGCCGCCGCCGCAAACTGGGCGAATTTCGAGTTGGGGAAGAGCATCTGCGGCAGCGCCGCCGCACCGGTCATGAATCCACCAGAAATCACGCCGTGAACGAGGAGCACCCAGCCGAACGACTGCGCGTCGTGCACGAAAAAGTATCCTCCCGCCGCCACGATCGTGTACGCCACCATCACGCCGATGCCAACGCGGATGGGGTGGATCCGATCCGCAAGCCAACCGAGCGGAAACGCCGCGACGAAGGAAATGATGTAGGTCACCACCAGGAAGATTCCGTACGTCTGCATGCTCATGTCGTAGGCCTTGGCGGCGCGGATGCTGAAGGTGTTCACCGGGATGAAGCTGAGATTCGCCAGCGCGAGAAACACGAAGACCAGCAGGTAGTAGGGACGGGTGAAGCAGTCCCGCCAGTAGTCCCGGAATAGGTTTACCGCGACGTTGCCCTCGCGCGCGGGCGGCGGAGGCGGGTACTCACCCTCCTTCACGCGCAGGCACATGAGCGAGAAACCGACGCCGTAAATGATGCCGACCGCGGCGAGGATCGGGGTGTAGTGGGTGTCGGCGTGACCGATCAGCCCGTAGTTGAAGAGGATGCCCGCCCCGAGACTGACCGCGCGGAACATCCCGTAGAAGCGGCCCAGCATCTCCCGCGGGACGACGTCATTGATGAGGCCGTTGAAGAGCGCGTTGGAGACCACCGCGCCGATCTCGAACAACGTCCAGAACAGCGCCATCACCAGCACGATGGTCTGGTTGACCGTAGCCGGCGATCCGCCCAACACCCCGTGCAGCCACGCGCCGATCGGCGGACTGTAGGCGAGGCCGATCATCGAGAGCGTCACGAATGGAGCCGGATAGAGGAGGAACGGAATGCGCCGTCCCCGCGGGCCGCGATGGCGGTCGCTCCAGTAGCTCACCAGCGGGCCGACCATCAGGATCACCGCCCACGGGATCGTGAGCATGAAGATACCGTTCATCAGGTCCGATGCCTCGTACTTCTTGAGCATCAGCTGGGTGACCGGATTCGCCGAACGCTCCCGGAGCATGTAGCTGAAGTCGCCCAGAAGCAGCCAAATGAAGAGCAGCACCAGCGCGCCGAAGGAGTACTTCAGCGTGCCCACCGTCCACACACGTTCGCGCAGCGGCACGGCCTTCGACAGGGATTCCGGCCGGGGCGACTCGGAAGACGTCGGCGCGCCGCTCATCGAGCGCCCTCCGGTCGCAGGCGGCGCACCGCCGCCGCCAACCGCAACCGCAGGTCCTCCGCCAGCGCCGCCGCGCCGGGATCGGTCGCGAGGTTGCGCAGCTCAAGGGGATCCGTCCGCAGGTCGAATACTTGGGTCCACTCGGGACGTCCCGGATACTCGACGCGTTTGGCGAACTCGGTGCGCAAGGACAAGATGTCGAAGGTCACTTCGGGATATTCAGGGTCTTGGTAGTTCTCGTAAAGAAACTCCTTTCGCCAATCCGCCGGAACGCTGCCGCCAAAGAGCGGCACGAGGCTCTTTCCCTGCATCCGCCAGGCAGGCGCCACGCCGGCGACCGCCAGGATCGTCGGCGCCAGATCCACGTTCAAGGTCAGGGCGTCCACCACGGTCCCGGCCGGAATGCGCCGGGGATAGTGGGCGAGGAGCGGAATGCGGATGCTCTCCTCGTACGCCGATCGCTTGTCACCCAGACCATGCTCGCCGAGGTAGTAACCGTTGTCGCCCGCGAACAGGATCAAGGTATCCTCCAGGAGTCCGTTCTCCGCCAGGGCCGCGAGGATGCGTCCAACGTTGTCATCCACTCCCCGCAGGCAGCGGAAGTAGTTCAGCCGGTCCTGCGAGGTCGGATTCCAGGGACGACTCGGGTCGCCCCACGGAAAGGGTGGGCGCGCCCGGAAGCTCGCCGGCTCGGCAATGCTCTGCCCAGCATAGCGCTCCGCATGACGCGCCGGGGGCTGTCGCGGATCGTGCGGAGATTTGTAGCCGATCATCATCGCGAAGGGTTCCGCGCGGCGCCGCCCAATGAAGGCGATCGCCTCCGTCGTCGTCACGTCGTCCACCCACCCCTGCGTCTCTTCCCAGACGCCGTTCCGGAGCACCCGGCAGTTGGGGTAATCCCCTTGGTCGACGAAGGTGAGGACCTCCGCGAATCCAGGTCGGTCTTCCTGGCGCCCCATGTGCCACTTGCCGAAATAGCCGGTGCGATAGCCCGATGCCCCCAGCGCCGCCGCCCACGTCTCGAGCGAACGGAAGGGCGTGCGGTTGTCCCGAATGCCATGCCCGCTCGTCTGCAGGCCGGTCAGCATCGAGGCGCGGCTCGGCGAGCAGAGGGAATGCGAGACGAAGGCGTTCCGGAAGCGCGCCCCACCCGCGGCGAGGCGATCCAGATGCGGCGTCTCAAAGAAAGGAAAGCGGGCATGGTCGCCTTGTTCGCGCTGGACCACGCCCAAGGCGTCGTGCCGCTGGTCGTCCGTCACCATCACGATGATGTTCGGGCGTCGCACGGCCTCAGCGGCAACGACCGGCGCGCCGGACACGAGCGCGGAGGCGCCCAAAGAGGCAAACAGACCAAGAGCGATCATGACTCTTTTCATATCGTGGAAAGGGAGCACCTAAGGTCCGCCGCGAGCGCATCAGACATCCGCACCTGCGCCGCGACGAGCCTCCGTCGGCTTCGCCACCTCCGCCGCCGCGCGCGCCGGCAGCGTCAGGGCAACGTTCACCGGGAATGCCACAAGGACGGGACTTAGCGCACGCCGGATCATTCGATGATTCCGATGAGGCCGAGCGCGGTCTCGGTTCCGATTCCCCCGCGCACCGCGACCGCGATCGTCTCCAGTTCAAGCAGGTGTTCCCCCGGCCCAAGGTCCTCGGCCACGGTCACCGGACGATACCAACCGCGATCTCCGCACCATTCAGGTCGATCCCGCTCAGTCTCGGTCCAAGGCCCGCCGTCGACGCGATAACGGACCTCGCTGGAAAGACGGCCAAAGTCGAACCCGAGCACGAGTCCCCGACCCATCCAGCGCAGCCGCAACGTTGATCCTGGCAGGGTGGTCCACAGCACTCGCTCCAGCCCCAGACAGGTCGCGGTGTTGCGCAGAACCCATGGGCCCGACCACTCCGCACTCGCCAGGTCCACCCGCCGCACCCGCTCCCAGCAGGCACGATGCAGCGGAGCCGGCAACATCGCCGCCGGGGGCGCACTCGTCGGCGAAGCGGCCGCGGCCCACGCGTCCTCACACCGCGAAATCACCGGCTCGGCGTAGCTGAGGCTGCCGCGCAGCTCCGGGTGAAGGCCATCCGGCAACCACTCCTCCGGCGTCATCAGGCCCCGCCGCACCTGCCGCCACGCGTGCAGCCCCGCCCAAACCGAGCACACGCCGTAACGCTCCGCCAAGGCTTCAAACTCCGCGATCGAAGGCGGAGTCCGTCCCGCTTGCAGGTCCGCCTCCATTTCTCCGCAGTAGGTGTGAACGAGGACCACATCCACGCCTGCTCCGACCAACTGCCGGAGCAGACCCTCCCGGGTCCGACCCCGCCGATCAGAGGGCGTGCCGTAGTCGTTCACCGCATACTCCACGAACACCACATCGCACCCGCGCGCGAGCACGGTTGCACCCGCCCGGAACGCGCCCAGATCGCTCCCCGTGGCCCCGAGGGCGGCATTCTCGATCACCAAGCGGAGACCGGGAAACCGGTCGACCAACCAGCGCTGGAACGGCTCCGGCCAGCGGGTGCCGGTCTTCGGCGCCGTAATGGATCCCCCGAGGAAACCCACCGTCAGGGCGCCGCGCGCCACCGCCGCACGGGAACGCGTCAAGTCTCCGCGCCGCCGGATCACCGGACCGAGCAAGCAAGGGGTTGTCATGGGGTGGTCAGCGACCCACCCACTACGGCAGGCGACCGCCTCCAACTCAACAAGGCGCCCTGCCGCCCGCAATCCGGATCCGACTGTTATCGAACACTGGTATCGAACCCCGCCGGGCCCCAAAGCCCCTCGCCTACCGGCCCGGCGCAACTTGGACGCGGACGCGGATGCGCGGATGCGCTTCCTCCCGCTCGATCCGCTACGGCCTCGCGCGGACGCGGAGGTTGCCGTTGACCGACTTCAACGTAACGCTCGCCCCGCCCGATCGCACGGTGCCCGCGATGTCCGTGCGCGCCGAGCGCGATTTGGTCAGCGGCAGGTCGCACTCGATGCTGCCGTTGATCGTCTTGCCGACAAAACCAAAGGCGGCATCGGCCGGCACGGTGAGCGTTCCGTTGCCGTTCACCGTTTCGATCACGATGTCGTCCCGAGCCGAAACTACGGCGAAGTCCACGTTGATCGAGCCGTTCACCGTCTGGAATTTTCCACCGGACGTGAGCCCGGCGAGGTCGAGGTTTCCGTTCACGGCCTCGACCGTGGCCGGGCCCGTGACGCCGCGCACGCGAACGCCAGAATTGACGACCTTCACCAACTCAAGCCGCGACCCCGTTGGCACCTTGATGAGGTAATCGACCTCCACCTTGTCGCCCCAGAGCCACGATTTCTCGAAGCGGGTCTCGATGTCGACGCGATCCGCCGAGGCCTCCACGGCGATCTCGGCCTTCGCCGCGACCTCCGGTTTACGAGCCCGCTTCTCGGCGACGATACTGACCTCGTTCCGGTCCCAGCCCACGATGTCGACATTGCCGGAGATATTCCGGACGGAGATCCGTGGATTGGACGAAACGGGGTACGAGCGCTCGAACATCACCGGCGCGGTGGCCGGCGTGTCTTGAGCGATGAGCGGCGCGACGACCAGCGCCAGCAAAGCAAAGGGACGAACGAAGGATGCGGACAGGTTCATGGGTCAGGGAGGAAATGAGGCGCGTCTGGGCGAAGGAGGCAGCGCCGTACCCTTAAGACCCGGATCCTGCCCCAAAGTTGCACGGTTCCGCTCAATGCGGTCGCGAGATGCCGTGTGCCCCAGCCAGGTACTCGGAGATGGCCGCGGCACCAGACACGAACGCCCGGCCAGTCGGCCCGACCTTGGCCCCCGTAGGCGCGGACGAACCCGCACCCAGCACGAGCACCGGGCATCCCTGATTGTCCGGGCCGACCAGCGCGACGACGGCCGGGCGCGGGCGAGGAAAGTCCACGTAGCTCACGTCGATCCGCGAGCGCAGGAACGGGAAGAAGCTCAGCAATCCCTCGACCTGCGCGCACTCAGGGCAGTGATACTGGCCGGGCCCGAGTTTGGCGTCGGGAAACAGCGGAGAGAGCAGGAAGAGATGGTCGCGGACGCCGGAAACAGAGGAGTCGGTAGCCATGCCATGGAGGCTGGCCCACTGGGCGCGATTCTCAACCGGAATCAGTCGCGCGCACCGGCGGGCGCCGCGACCGGTGGAGAAGGCGCACGGCCCCGCTGGGACGGCAGCGACGGTTTACGCAGCGCGACCTCCACCGCATTGCTCGCGCGCGGCCCGGGCGTACTCCGCCCCGCCGCCACGATCTCCCGGAGTCGGGCCTCCAGCCGCTGCACCCGCTCCGGTTGCTCCGCCTGCAGGTTCGTGCGCTCCCCGCGATCGGCCCCGCCGATGTGATAAAGCTGGGTCATCGGCAGGCCCGCCGCCTCCGCGTCGAAATTCACGGGAGTCGACCAGCCACCGCTGCCGGCGCAGAGGGCGAGCTTCCATTCCCCTTCGCGGATGGCGAAAGAGCCGAACGCTGAATGCAGCACGACCGCATCCCGTACCGGGCGCGTGGGCACGCCCGGACGTGACAGCAGCGCCGAGGCAAAGCTGAAGCTATCCTCGGCGGCATGCGCCGGCACGTCCGCGTCCACCAACTCGGCGAAGGTCGCGAAGAGGTCGGTCAGGCAGACCAGTTGCCCACTCTCCGCCGGGCGGGCACGATCCGGCCAGCGGGCGAGAAACGGTACGCGGACTCCGCCGTCATAAAGATCGGCTTTGTTTCCGCGCAGTCCGCCGCTCACATCATGGCCTTTGGCCTTGAGATCATGGATCCGTGCCTGGGGTGCGCAGCCGTTGTCGCTGGTGAGAATGAATAGGGTATTGTCGGCCACGCCGCTCCGCTCCAGCGCCGCGAGCAGTTGCCCGATCGCGGCATCCGTCTGCATCACGAAATCCGCGTAGAGATTCAGGCCGCTCCGTCCCTTCCATTCGGCCGTGGGAGCGAGCGGAGTGTGCGGCGACGGAAGCGGAAGGTAGAGGAAGAACGGCCCGCCGCGGCGCGACTCGTCCTCGATGAACCGCTCCGCCTGCCGCGTCAGTTCCGGCAGCACGTCGGCCACCTCGAAACCCGGCGCCGCCGGCCCGAGGCGGCAGTCGAAATCGTACCCCGGGTGCATTGGCCACGTGCGCTCCTCGGTGGGAAGCGCCACGACCCGATCATTCTCCAGGTACGTGTAGGGCACCATATCGAGGGACGCGCTGATCCCGAAGAAGCGGTCGAATCCCAGCGTCGTCGGGCCGCCACCGAAGGGACGGCTGTAGTCGACGTTCCATACTTGGTCCGGCGTCTCCACGCCCAACTCCGTGATCGCCTTGCCCGGAAGACGCTCCCAGTTCAGCCCGAGGTGCCACTTGCCGATGACCGCCGTGCGGTAACCGCGCGCCTGCAGGAACGAGGCGACCGTGGGTCGGCCTTCCTCGATCAGGCGCGGCGAGAGGCCGCCGACGACGCCGGACTGCAGCCGCGTCCGCCAGGCGTAGCGGCCCGTCATCAGGCCATAGCGCGTGGGGGTGCAGAGGCCGGAGGGCGAATAGGCGTCCGTGAAGCGCACGCCTTCGCGCGCCAGCCGATCCATGTGCGGCGTACGGATGAGCCCCTGAGGAAAGTTGGCCTGCACGTCGCCGTAGCCAAGGTCATCACAGAGCACGACCACGATGTTCGGTCGCACGTCGCGCGTCGCAGCGGAGGGCGCAGCTTCGCCGGACGCAACGAAGCCCAGCACCGCGGCGGCCGCCGCGCACCATCCGCGGAAGACAAGGAGGGAATTCCGATTCATGCGAGTGGTGTTCAGCGCGCTGGCGACACCGCTTCCTCCGGTCGCGGCCGAATCAGAAGGACCACTCCGACCGAGAGCAGCGCGATCCCGGCGAAGGCGCCGAAGATGAGGTCCAAGGGCACGTGCCGATCCCGCAATGCACCAAATGCCCAATCTCCGAATCCTCCGCAGCTGATGCTCACGGCATTCATGATGCCGTAGCCGGTCGCGCGCCATTCGGGCCGCGTGATCTGACTGAGGATCGGCATGTTGTTGCAGTCGAAGAATCCCCACCCGAGTCCGAACACCATCAGTCCGATGATCGCCATCGAGAGGGTCCCGGCGTGGCCGACGCTGAAAAGCGCCGGAAGAAACAGCACCATGCCGACGGCGCTGGTGTAGATGCGTCCGCGCTCACTTCGCCGCATCCAGCGATCGGCGAGGATGCCGCCGATCACCGCACCCACCAACGACGCCAGTTGCACGTAGAGGATCGCACTCACACCCGCCTTGCCCTGCCCTAGGCCGAACTTTTCCCGGAGGATCTCCGGCATCCAGTCACGCACCACCCAACCCGCGATCGCGGGCAGCGTGAAATAGAGGACGAGCAGGAGAAAGTTGCGGTTGGTGAGCAGGCCACGGATCGCACCGGCCCCCGCCGGGCCCGCCGTCTCCCCGCCGCTGCGCGCCGCCGGCGCCGGGTCACGCAGCGCCGCGATCAGCGGGAAGGCGTAGATCACGCCAATCATGCCGCACACCGAGAACGCCCAGCGCCAGCCATGATCCGGCGAGTCCGCCGCGTAACCCGCAAATCCACCGAGAATCTGACCGACGTAGATTCCCATCTGATGCACCCCCACGGCCCGCGATCGGGTCGCCGAGGGATGATGGTTCGCGATCATCGCGAGGGCCGCCGGGATGTAGAACGCCTCGCTGATGCCCATCAGGGAACGCGCCGCTACGAGTTCGTTGAAGCTCGTCACATGGCCCGTCCACCACGTCACCAGCGACCAAGTGAACAGGCTGCCGCAGATCACCCAGCGTTTGCTGTAGCGATCCGCCACCCATCCCGCGAAGGGACTGAACAAGGCATAGGTCCATTTGAAGCAGCCCAGCACGAAGCCCCAGTCGGCCTTGTTCGCGATCGACGGAATGTCCGCGACCATCGAGGCCTTCATGGTCGCGAGCATCTGCCGGTCGAGGTAGTTCAGGAGCGCGACCGGGACGAGAAGGATGACCCCCGGCCACGCGTAGCGCGCCGGGGTCATGACGGTGGAGTCATTCATGGGGTGGGGTTCGCTGGCCGACCCGCGGGAAGCAATCAGCGGGCCTTGTGTTCGTGCCGACTTTGCCTCCGCGGGGCGAGCCAAATTGGCCTCGCCCTTCCGCGCGGCCGCGACATCGCCCTTGCGCCAATACCACTCAGCCGATCACCTGCTCGGCAGCTCACCCATGCCATCTCCGGATTCACCGCTGCGACCCGCCGTGTTTCTCGACCGCGATGGCACGCTCAACGTTCCGGTGGTCATCCATGGTCTGCCCGAGCCACCGCGCTCCGTGTCGGCGTTTCAGCTTTTCCCCGAGGTTCCTGCGGGATGCCGCGCCCTCGCCGCCGCCGGCTTCGTGCTCGTCGTCGCCACCAATCAGCCCGACGTCGGCCGGGGCACGCTCGCCACCGAGGTGGTCGAGGCGCAACACGCCCTGCTGCAGCAGTGGATTCCGGAGCTTTCACGCATCGAGGTCTGCTACGACTCGGGCCGCGACCCCACGTCCCCCTCCCCACGCCGGAAACCCGAACCCGGCATGCTACTCGATGCCGCCCACACGCTCGGGCTCGATCTCACCCGGTCCTGGATGATCGGCGACCGTTGGCGCGACGTCGATTGCGGCCACCGGGCCGGAGTCCGCACGGTCTTCATCGACTTGGGCCATGCCGAGACGCTACGCAGCGCCCCGGAATTCACGGTGCCGTCGTTCGCCGAGGCCGTCGCCGTGGTGCTCCGCGAAGCCCGCGCGACGACGTTCCCCTCGGGCGCCTAGCACCAAGCCGCACCCCGGCTGTCGCTCCCGCACAGGCCACGATCCGCTCCGCCGTCCGCTGCGGGACTTGGCGGGGCCACCCGCGCGTGGGAACATGCGGTCGGTCCCGGCCAACCAGACACGCCCGGGTCTTTCGGCCCGTCAGCGGGCTTGGGATGACTCCCCGTTGCCCGCATTTGCCGGCGGGCGACCGCCCTCGAAGCCGGCCGGCGCGACACCCGCACTTCCCTCGGTGACCAGGCGTAGAAGGTGAGCCAGGGCCTGCTCCCTTGACCATCCCCGCGCCGCCATGAGTTGGTCCGCGCGCCGCGCGAGCTGACGCGCCATCGTTTCCGCCTGATCCGGCGCCGCCCCCAGACGAAGGCACAGGGCCCGCAGTTGATCGTTCTCCGGATTCATGCGCACGAGGTTGCACCGCAAATCGGGGTCCGCAAGCGCGAGCCTGCCGCCTCGCCCAGCGGCACCCCGGCCGCGTGGGTCCGGTCAGACTGGGTCGCCCACCGCCAGCGTCTCCGGCTCCGTCTCCGCCAGTGCGACGCCGCGCGATGGGTCGAGGTGCAACAACGTCAGAAGCGCGTAGCCGACGAAGCCGCCGACGCCGTCCGACGCGCGCGAGCGCAATTCGCCCACGCGACGTCCGCCCTGAAACAGATCCTTGGCGGAAGGTCCGGGGACTTCCCCCGCTCCTCGCACGCGATGCAGGCGACGACGCACCTGCCCCATCGCGCGCAGTCGCGCGACCGTCTCCTGCCCCAAGTAGCATCCTTTCGAATACGAAATAGCATCCCTCTCGAGGCCGCCCTCGTTCGGCAACTCACCCGGACCGATGTCCTCAGGCACCCGGACAACGCCCGCTTCGATCCGTACCGCTTCGCCGCGTTCGGGCGAGAGCTCGGAAATCCCAGCGGACCACGCCGACACCAACCCAGCGGGCCCCACCCAGGCACTCCGCCACCCACCCGCCCGGGGATCACGCAGCAGCCATCCGCCCGCCCACGGTCGCACTTCTCCCACCTCCAACGCCTTACCCCCCAGACGCTCGCCCCAGTCCTCCGCCGGGCCCACGAGCCAGGCGGCCTCCACCGAGGCCGTCGCGTCCACGACAGTCACATCATCCGCAATGATGAACCGCTCCAATCGCTCGCGGAGCGACTCGCCCGCCGCGGCTTCGCACAACAGCCAATATTCCCTTTCCCCGACTCGGAGTACGAGACTGTCCGCCTCAACCCGCCCCTTCTGGGTGAGCCAAAGACCGTACGCTACCCGCCCCACCGGCAGCGCCACGACATCTTGCGAGCACTGCCCTTGAAGGAAGCCGGCCACGTCATCGCCAGTAACGTGCAGCCAACCGGCAGGCGAAAAACGCTGTAGGCCAAGCAGACGGGTCTTCATTTTCTATAAAGATTTGATAATCAAATTTTTAAGTACTATTCGAGCAATGCGCGGGGTCGCTTGACGAACAGCTTCTCCTGACTACCCGTTTGAGCAACCGAGTTTTGGTTTCTCCCGCCTAGCGGGAGTTTTGGGGTAACCAAGCAAGAAAATGGCCGGTCGCTTAGGGGTAGGCGACCGGCCAACTCTTTTTCGGCGTGGGGCGCCCTCGCCCGGGTCAAATCCGGTTTCAGGAGGCGCCACACGGGTGGTCGGCAGTCCCGAGGCGAAGGCTTGCGCCGAGCGCCTCGGCTGGGGCAGGATGACCCTTTCATGCACCAGACCTCGGACATCAATGTCGTCGAGACGCGCGCCCTGCCTTCGCCGGCTGAGTTGCTGCGCGAGTTGCCCAAGACGGCGTCACAAGCCGCTTTCATCACCCAGGCCCGAGAGGACATCCGGCGGCTTATTTTCACGGACGACAAGCGTTTCCTGCTGATCATCGGACCGTGCTCGATCCACGACACCCAAGCCGGCCGTGAGTACGCCCGCCGGCTCGCCGCGTTGGCGCGGGAGGTGCAGGACCGCGTGATGGTGGTGATGCGCGTGTACTTCGAAAAGCCCCGGACGACGGTCGGGTGGAAGGGCTTGGTGATGGACCCCCATCTGGATGGATCGCACGACATCGCGGCGGGGCTCCGCTCGGGCCGTGCCTTCCTGCGCGAAGTGCTGGACTTGGGACTGCCGACCGCGACGGAATTTCTCGACCCGATCACTCCGCAGTACGTCGCGGATCTGGTCTGCTGGGGAGCGATCGGTGCCCGCACCACGGAATCACAGACCCACCGCCAGATGGCTTCGGGGCTTTCGATGCCGCTCGGCTTCAAGAACGGCACCGATGGATCCATCCAAACGGCGATCAACGCGATCAAGGCCGCTTCCCAGCCGCAGACGTTCCTCGGGATCAATCTGGATGGTGCCGCCTCGGCCGTCGTCACCCGCGGCAACCCGGGCTGCCACATCGTCCTCCGCGGCGGAGCGTCCGGCCCGAACTATTCTCCGGAATCAATCGCGCAGACCGAAGCCATCCTTGCCAAGGCGGGCTTGCCCAAGTCGATTTTGGTCGACTGCTCCCACGACAACTCCGCGAAACAACCCGAGCGCCAGCCCGAGGTGCTCCGCGCCCTCCTCGCACAGATTTCCGCCGGCAACCAGTCGATCATGGGCGCAATGGTGGAAAGCAATCTCGAGTCGGGCTCCCAGCCCTTCCCGCAGCCCAAGGACAAGCTCCGGTATGGCGTGAGCATCACCGATGGCTGCATCGGCTGGGCCACCACCGAGGCACTGATCCGCGACGTGCACGCCGGCCTCGCTCCGCGTTTTCGCTGAACGCGCCCCGGGGCTCGGCCTCTCAGAGAGGCTGGCGCCGTTGCCACCTTCTCCTTACCTTTTCTTCCTCAGCCCGTTTAATCATCCCATGAAAACTCCGCTCCGCGTCGCCGTCACCGGCGCAGCCGGCCAAATCGGCTACTCCCTCCTGTTCCGCATCGCCTCCGGTGCCATGTTCGGGCCCGACCAGCCCGTGATCCTCCAGTTGCTCGAGGCGCCAATCGACAAGGCGCTGAAGGCTCTCGAGGGCGTCGCCATGGAACTCGATGACTGCGCCTTCCCGCTGCTCAAGGGCATCGTCCAGACGTCCGATCCCGCCGTGGGTTTCAAGGATGCGAACTGGTGCCTGCTGGTCGGCGCCAAGCCGCGCGGTCCGGGCATGGAACGCGCCGACCTCTTGAAGGACAACGGTCGCATCTTCATCGGACAGGGTCAGGTCATCGACGCAGTCGCCGCCGCCGACGCCCGCATCTGCGTGGTCGGCAATCCCGCGAACACGAACTGCATGATCGCCGCCAGCCAGGCCAAGCGTCTACCCGCCGAGCGCTTCACCGCCATGGTCCGCCTCGATCAGAACCGCGCCCAGACGCAACTGGCCAAGAAGGCCGGGGTCGATCTCACCGCCGTGAAGGATATCTTCATCTACGGAAACCACAGCCCGACCATGTTCCCGGCCTTCGCCCACGCTTCGATCGGCGGGCGTCCGGCCACCGAGGTGATCAACGACTTGCCGTGGCTCCAGGGTCCTTTCTGCGAAACGGTCGGCAAGCGCGGCGCCGCCATCATCGCCGCCCGCGGCGCCTCGTCGGCCGCCTCCGCCGCCAATGCGCTCGTCGATCACGTGCGCAGCCTCGTCACTCCAGGCGCGATCCATTCCGTCGCGGTCAAGGCCAACGGCGCCTACGGCTTCGACGCCAACGTCTGGGCCGGAGTCCCGGTCCGCACCACCACGCCGGGCAGCTATGAGGTCATCCATGGCTACGCGATGGACGACTTCGCGAAGTCGAAGATCGCCGCGACGAACAAGGAGCTCGCCGAGGAGCGCGCCCTCGTCGCCGACATGCTGAGCTGAGTCGACCCGCCTCTCGGCGCGCTGCGGGCAGCCCACCGGGTTGCCGCAGCGCGGTCGGGAGGGAGGCGCGAGAAGCCTTCGGGTGGACCAAGGCCTGGGCCGCGCCGATTCAGCACCCGATCCCTGATCGGACCACCGGCGCCCAAGACCACTTTGGAACCGCGCCGGGTTGACCTCCCGGCACGAGTGCAGGACGTTTACGCCATGCTGCGGTCCCCGCCCTCACGCCGCCTGCTGGCCATCCTCGGCGGCTTGCTGCTCGTCGCCGTCATCGTTTCAGGCGTTGGAGCACATTACCCGCACGATTGGCTGCTGGAGAACCTGCTGGTCGGAGTCTGCGTGACCTACCTCGCCGCGACATGGAAGAGCCTGCCGCTTTCGGCGGGCAGCTACATCCTGATTTTTCTGTTCCTGTTGGTCCACGAGGTCGGCGCACACTGGACGTATGCCGAGGTCCCTTACGATGCCTGGTCGAAGGCGTGGTTCGGCCATTCAGTGAATGCCGCGTTCGGCTTCGAGCGAAACCACTTCGACCGGCTGATCCATCTGATTTACGGCCTCATGTTTGTGTTCCCGTACCGCGAGCTCTACTTCCACGCGGGCGGGCGCCCCGGTATCTGGAGCTACTTGATCCCGATCGACCTCATCGCGAGCACCTCGCTGGTGTACGAGCTGATCGAGTGGGCCGCCGCCGTAGTCTTCGGCGGCGAACTCGGCATCGCCTATCTCGGCACTCAGGGGGACGTGTGGGATGCCCACAAGGACATGGCGATCGCCATTCTGGGAGCAGTGGTCTCGGTGGGCCTGCTCGCATGGCGCAACGCGCGCCAGGGCGATGATCCGAGCTTCGCGTTCATCCAAGCCGCCAAACGTCGCCCGTGAGCACGCACGCCTCTCTCTCACTCTACGTCGGCACCTACACCGACACTGGCACCAGTCGCGGCATCTATCACGCCTCCTTTGATCCTGCAGCCGGGACCCTGTCCACCCCCACTCTCGTCGCCGAGACCCCCAATCCCTCGTTCCTCGCCTTCTCCCCGGACGTCGCGACGCTCTACGCGGTCAACGAGTCGCCCAGCGGCGTGCGCGCCTACGAGGTGTTGCCCGACGGGGCTCTCGCGCCCCGCGGCGATCCCGACGGTCAAGTGGTGGGCCCGTGCGATCTCGCCGTCGATCGCTCCGGGCGACTCCTCGCGGTCGCCGAGTACACGGGCGGAGCGACATCAGCCTACTCACTCGGACCCGACGGACGAATCTCGGCACGTGCTGGCCACCATCCGCATGCGGGACGCAGCACCCATCCCACCCGACAGGAAGCGCCCCACGCGCACGGGGTAACGTTCTCGCCCGACGGCCGCTTCCTCGCCGTCCCCGATCTCGGCACCGACGAGGTCCGCTGCTACGTGGTCGATCGCGCCGGCTCCACGCTCCGTCCGCATCCCCACGCCACGTTGAGGATCGCCCCGGGTTCGGGTCCGCGGCACGTCCACTTTTCACCGGATGGTCGCCATCTCTACGTCCTGAACGAATTGAGCAGCACCCTCACGGCTGCCGCCTTTGCGGCCAGCACCGGGCACGCCCGTACGATCGAGACGGTTCCGACGCTTCCGGACGGTTTCCGTGGCACGAGCACCACTGCGGAGATCGCGATCGATGCGACCGGCCAATTCATCTACGCCTCGAACCGCGGCCACGACAGCATCGCGGTGTTCACCCGCGATCCTTCGACCGGACGCCTCACCCCGCTCGAATGCGTACCCACCGGCGGTCGCACGCCACGCCACTTCGCCCTCGCCCCCACTGGAAATTGGCTGCTGGTTGGTAACCAAGATAGCGATACGCTCTCCATCTTCCGGCTGGACCCCGCATCCGGACGCCTCTCCGCGCACGGGACTCCCCTCGCCGTACCGCGACCGGTCTGCCTGCGTTTCCGGTCCTACCCGTGAACACGCGGGGCCACCTTGACGCCGCATGATCCGATCGGCGGCGGGAGTTTGACGATGGGCCCGGCTGCTGATTGATTCGACGTTCTCCTTGATGGCTGACTTCCTCGACACTCCTGCATCCAACAAACTTGAACGCGCGTTCCTCGTGGGCGTGCAGACAGCGGACATGGCTCCGGGAGAAGGCGCGGAACTGCTGGGCGAACTGGCCGAACTGGTCGAGAACCTGCGCTTGACCGTCACCCGTCAGACCTTGGTGAACCTGCGCCAGCCGACGCCGGCGCTTTTGCTCGGCTCTGGCAAGGCGGAGGAACTGGCCGAGCAGGCCAAGGCGGATGGGGCGGACGTGATCGTGTTCGACGAGGCCCTCTCGCCAGCGCAGCAGCGCAACTGGGAGAAGCTCTCCGGGCTCGCGGTGATTGATCGTCAGGAAGTCATCCTCGAGGTCTTCGCGGACCGCGCCCATACGCGCGAAGCGGTCCTGCAGGTCGCGCTGGCGCGCATGGAGTATTCCCTGCCACGCCTGACCCGCGCGTGGACCCACCTCTCGCGGCAACGGGGCAAGGGTGCGATGGGAGGTGAAGGCGAAACCCAGCTCGAGCAGGATCGCCGCATCGTCCGCGACCGCATCACCCACCTGAAGGCGGAACTGACCGAGGTGCGCAAACAGCGCTCGACCCAGCGCCGCCGACGCCAGCGCGTGCCGGTGCCGACCTCGGCGATCGTCGGCTACACCAACGCCGGCAAGTCATCTCTCCTCAACGCACTCACCGGCGCCAGCGTGCTCGCCGAGGACAAGCTCTTCGCCACCCTGGATCCCACCACGCGGCAACTGCAGCTGCGCGGAAACCAGAAGCTGCTCGTCACCGATACGGTCGGCTTCATCCGGCGACTCCCGCACGGCCTCGTCGAGGCCTTCAAGGCCACGCTGGAGGAGGTGGTCGTCGCTGACTTTCTCATCCACGTGCTGGATATCACCAATCCGAACGTCGCCCAGCATCACGAGACCACGCTCGCCGTGTTGCGCGAGCTCGGTGCGGATGAGAAACGAACGATCACGGTTTTCAACAAGGCAGATGCCGCAGACGACGAGGCACGCCAGCGCGCACACCGACTGGACCCGCATGGGTTGCTCGTCTCCGCCAGGACGGGTCTAGGCTTGGAACAGTTGGTCGATCGCTGCCTGGAGCTGATCGCCGACTCCCTCGGCGCGAGCACGCTGCTCATCCCGCATGGCCGGTACGACATCGTGGCTCGCTTCCACGAAGTGGGCCACGTCCAGCACGAGGAGCAGCGGGACGAAGGGGTCTTCATCCAGGGACGTTTTCCACCCTCCCAAGCAGGCGTCTTCGCCCCGTTCGTGCTTGCGGCCGACGACCCGCGAGCGGCGCCGCAGGACGCGCCCGTCTAGGAACCCGACCTTCCGAAACCGGAAAGGGCGGCGACGAGTGACTTCCGGCTGACGGGCTTCTCAACGTACTCGTCGAAACCCCGCGCCCAGCAGTCCGTCCGCATCTGTTCGGCCGGATGCGCCGACACGGCGATCAACCGGCAGCCACGCGAAGCCTCTCCCTGCTGCCACTGGCGGATTTCATCGAGCAGCGCGAAGCCGTCCATCTCGGGCATCTCCAAGTCGATCAGCGCCGCGGTAAAACGCTCCGACTTCAAGAGCGCCAACGCTTCGCGTGCGCTGGCGACCGTGACCAGCCGTCGGCAGCGGCCCTCGAGCAGTGCCCGCATGACCTCCAGGTTCGCCGGCGTGTCATCCACAACCAGCAATTCGCAGTTCGCGAGAGCGACACCGGCCACCGCCTCGACCGCGGGCAGGCGGGCGGGCTCTGGGGTGGTCAACGCGTTGCGAATGAGCAGCGGTGGCTTCGCCTCCTCAAACGACTCGGTCACCTCACGCGCGGGCGCAGGGATCGCCGGCAGCGGGGCCGGCACGGCCTTCACCTTCAGCGCAAAATCCAGTTCAAGCCCGCGGACCTCTCCGCCATGGATGTCGATCCGACCTCCCAGCAACTCGATCAGCCGGCGACCCAACGTCAGTCCCAGACCAGCCGATCGATCCACCGGGCTCCCAGGCTCAGCGGGGAACGCGGGGCGCAGGAACGATGCCCGCTGACTGTCGGAAACCCCCGGCCCCGAGTCCACGACCCGAAAACGCAGCTCAACTGGATCCGAGCCCGTCGCATCAACGCACAGCCAGACGTTGCCGGCATCGGTTGCTTGGATCGCATCGCGGAGCAGCACGCGCAACGCACGCTCCAGCCGGGCGCCATCCGTCTCGACCCATAGGTCGCGCACCAGCGTCGATTCCAGCGACAATCCCAGCCCCCGCGCCAGCGCCTCACCGCTCGCGTCCGCGACGACTCTCTCGCACAGCGCCCGCAGCTCCAGCGGCCCCCGCCGGATTTCGAGGCGCCCCGCCTCCAAGCGTGACAGTTCCTGCAGGTCTTCGACAACCGCGAGCAGCATGCGTCCGCCATCGCGGATCAGGTCCAACTGCAACGCGAGGCCCGGGTCGCGGATCTGGCCGCGCAGCCACTCCGCCTCCGCCATGATCGCCTCGAGTGGCGTGCGGAACTCCCGACCGGCGAGGGCCAGGAAGGCCGTCTTGGAGTCGCTCGCCTCCACCGCCTCGCGGCGCACCCGCTCCAGTTCACCGGTGCGTTCGGAAACGCGCTGCTCGAGCGACTGATTGTTCCGCAGGAGAGCGGCGTACGTCTCGTTCAGGCGATCCGCAAGGCGGTTGAACGTGGCATAGATCTCCCGGATCTCCCCAGCCACGCGCTCGGTCGGAACCGGCATTCGCTCGGCCAGACCAGCCCGGGCCTGCTTGCCGGCCGCCTCCGCGAACTGCTCCAACGGCTGCGAGAGCCGAACCACGGCCAGCCGGGCGACGAGTGCCGCAGTGAGGATCACCCCCGCCATGATTCCCGCCATCATGGCATAGATGCCGACGCTGCTTCCCGCCGCCGCCAGTGCCGGGCGTTGGGCGATCACCAGCAGTCGATAGTCATCATCCCGGGCGACGTACGCTCGCAGGCGACGTCCGCTCCCTGCCACGGTCCCATCGTGCAGCAGCGGCTCCTCCGGTCGGTTCAGCAGGATTCTGCCAAGGTGACTCTCCGGAAGATTTCCCATCGGCGTGAGGCCAGTGTCCGGCGATGCATAGAGCACCTGCCCCGCAGCGTTTGCCAGAACCCACTGAACGTCGCCCGGGTCGCTCATTCGCGAGACGACGCTCACCAGCGGGGCGACCCGCAAAGCACCGACCACCGTCCCGCTGCGCGTGCCATCCGCCCGCACCAGCGGAGCACTGACGAGCAGCAGAATGTCATCGCTCAAGCCGCGTTCCCAGACGGGTCCCGAGACACCGAGGCGGCGCAGCCCACTGGCCGCGCGCAAGGCTTCAAGCATGGGGACGTTTGCATCCTGCAGGCGGCGCCGTGCGGACGCCGCATGCGCGCTCAGGACCCGACCGTCATTATCCAGCACCAGCATCGCCGCGAAACCGGGAAAGCCCACCTGCATCGCTCCGAGCACCGACTCAGGATCCGACGAGGGGCGAGAGAGGACGCCAGCCGCAGTCGCGACCGCCGCCTCGTGCAACCGCAGCACCTGGCCAGCTTCCCGAGCCACCTGCCGCGCCCGTTCAAACAGCACGGTCCGATCCTCCCGTTCCACCGTCGTCCGCAACAGTACCGCCAAACCGGTGGCAAGGAGCGCGACCGGCACCGCGGCGAGGACGAAAACATAGTTGAACACGACGTCGCGGAGGCGGGCCGGCGGGGCCGACTGCTCGCTGAGCAAACCGCCCACCGCCGTGTAGCGGACCAAAAACTCCGCCACCACGACCGCCAGGATTTGGGTGGTGCCGCGCACCAACGCGTCCAACACCGCAAGGTCTGCGGGCACGCGCGCCAAGCTGACGCTCATCCAAAGCGACACCGGCCATCCGAAAAACAACCAGTAGATCAGCGCCACCGCCGGCGAGGGCAGACGGGAACGCTGGAGACTCCACGCCAAGACTCCCGCCTCCACCATGCCGAGCACCAGGGCGAAGGGCTGCCCCAAGGTCCACAGGGTCGGCGCCAGAGCCAAGCCCGCCGCGGTGACCGCCCACGGCACCGGCAGCAGCAGCACGAACGGAAGGTAGAGGAACGGCCCCAGCAACACCTGGGCATCACCGATCACCTCGAGCGGAAAGCAGTTCAGCGCCGCCGCGCCCACGAGCGCTCCCAAGAGGGGCCCGGGACGCGGCAACGAGGGTGTCCAGCGACTGTTCATCCGGGTCAGCCAACCGCTCCAGCCAGCGGCAATTCCACGAAGAAGGTCGCTCCCTCATTCGGGCGCCCCTCCGCCCAGATCCTTCCCCGGTGCGCCTGCACCAACCGCGCCACCAGCGAGAGCCCAAGACCCAGCCCTTCCCGGGACTCCGCCGAGGACAGGCGCGAGAAGGCGCGAAACAGACGATCACTCTCCTCCGGACCAAAGCCCACGCCGTTGTCCCGCACGAACAGCACCGCCGTCGCAGGCGTCGACGATGGCAGTGCGCCGATCTCAATCACCGGATCGGGTCGGTGCGACGAGTACTTGATCGCGTTGCCGACAAGATTGTAGAAGACGCGCTCCAGCACGAATCCGCTGACCTGAAGCGTCGGCAACGGTCCGAGCACGAAACGCGGCACGGGTTCGCGCTGGAGGCCCGAAAGGCGATCGACCAGTCGTGCCATCACCGGACCGGCCTCAACGATCTGATCCCCTGAGATTCCAGCGTGCTCCTCGTGCGCCAACTGCAGAATGTTCGTAATCAGCTCACTCAGGTTGATCGCGCCATGGTAAGCCCGTCCGATCCATCGCGAGACGTCCGGCGGAAGGCGCTGGTCGTCCGTCAGCACCGACAGGCACCCCACCACCACCGACAGCGGGGATCGCAGATCATGCGACACAAAGTTCGCATACGACAGCAGCAGGGAGTTCGCCTCCTCCAATTGCCGCGTCCGCTCTTGCACTTGACGATCGAGGTCCCGATTCAGCGCTTCCAACGCGGATCGAGCCGCCACCACGTCCGTCACGTCCGAGAGCACCACCATATGCAACCGCTCCCCTTGATCCGGCACGACCGTGGCCCGGGCGACAAAGGTTCGCTCCCCCGTGTTACCGCCACTCGCGCCGTCCGCGCATCCTGCCGTGCGGAGTGTGTACGGCACCGGATCCTCGTGCGCGCCCGACTCGGCCACCAAGTCCCGAACCGTCGCGGCATCATCGGGCAGGAACAGGTCGGCAATCTCCCGCAGGGAGTCTGCCCCGCCGGGTGATTGGCCGAAGAGCTCCGTCGCTCGCCGATTCATACTCACGATCCGTCCCAAGCCGTCGACCAACAAGATCGGATCCGGCGCGATCGCGAACAAACGTTGGAAGCGCTCCCGCTGCTCCGCGATGACACGAAACCGGTTCAACGCCACCACCGTGCGCACGCGGGCCCGCAGCTCATCTCGATTGCACGGTTTCGTGATGAAGTCGTCCGCACCGCCCCGCAGCCCCTCCAGTCGGGAATCAGGATCGTCCAGCGCCGTCAGCAGCAGAATGGGCACCCGCCCGATCGCGGGATCACTGCGGATGCGACGGCAAGCCTCAAACCCATTCATCCGCGGCATCATCACATCCAAAATCACGACGTCCGGTTCAATCTCCCGCGCCTTCTGCACCGCCTGCTCTCCGTCCTCCGCCAGGAACAGCGTGTACCCCTCCGGACGCAGCATCGACTCCAGCGTGACCAGATTGTAGGGATCGTCGTCGACGAGCAGAACTTTGGCACTCATGGGGAAAATCCTGCAGCGGGCCGATGCTCCTCGATCCGAGGAAGAATCACGGAGAACGCACTACCGCGGCCGACCTCGCTCTCCACCTCGACGCGGCCTCCGTGCATGCGCACGATGCGATCGACGAGCGAAAGTCCCAACCCGGTTCCGCCGAACTTTCGGGTCAATGAGGAGTCAAGCTGCAGGAAGGGCCGGAACAGCAAACCAACTTTCTCCGGAGGAATGCCGATTCCAGAATCGCGCACCGTGACGCGAGCCATGCCGCCCGGGCACTCGTCCACTTCAACCGCGACCGTGCCCCCCTCCGGCGTGAACTTGATCGCGTTGCTGAGCAGGTTGCCCAGCGCCTGCCTCAGGAGCCGCTCGTCCGCCGCCACGCGAAGCGTACGATCGACACGCCGCGACGAAAGCGTGATTCCCCGCGCCCGGGCCACTCGCTGGTGAGCCTCAGCACTCACCGACCCGACCGCGCCCAGATCGACCGGAGCCGCGACGAGCCGGATTTGTCCCGCCTCAATGCGCGCAAGGTCGAGCACGTCATTGATCTGCGAGAGCAGCTGCCGCCCGCTGCGATGGATGATCTCTAGGTACTTTCGCAGCCGCTCCGAATCGCCATCCGCACCGTCTTCCAGCAACGACTCAGAAAGACCGATGACCGCATTCAAGGGGGTCCGGAGCTCGTGGCTCATCGTCGAAAGAAACTCGCTCTTCGCGCGATCTGCGGTCTCCGCCTCTCGTTTGGCAGCGATGAGGGCGATCTGGTCACGCTTGACCTCATCCAGGTCGATCATCGTCCCGACAACATCGAATGTTCCGTCATCCGGCCCGCGGACGCGACGCGCATTCAGCAGGCACCAGCGCTCACCCCCGGAGGCCAGACGCAGCCGCGCTTCCCACCGCATGCCATCCAGCTCGCCCGAAACCAGCCTCGCCAACAGGGCCGCCGTGTCATCGCCGGCATCCGAATCCATGAACTCCGCCGCCGTCCGACCCAGGCTCTCCTCAACGCCCCAGCCACTCATTTCCCTCCACGCCGGGTTGAGGTACGTCCACTGCCCCACCGCATTGGTGCGGAAGATCACCTCTCGCACGCCGTTCAGGAGCGAAAGTCCCTCTTCGAGCTGGCGGTCCCGGTGAAGCCGGTGGGCGAGCCGCTCGTAGGCCGCTCCCAGCACCCGCGCCGCCACGCGAAGACCCTCGACCACCGGCTCCGGCCAGACCTGTTCAGTCACACAGTCGTCAAAGCCCAGCAATCCCCACACCGCGCCATGCGCCTCAATCGGCACCGCCACCAGCGATCGAATGCGTTGCTGCGTCAGCAGGACCCGCTCCGATTCAGGAAACTCCCGGATCGGACCAGCAATCGTCCGCCCGGCCGCCAGCTCCCGATCCCACCGCGAGAACCCGGCCTCCGCCAGGTCCATATGCTGCAACTCCGGATTGCGAATCTGTGGCGCCACTTCCCGCGCACACCACTCATGCCGCTGCGACCAACGACGCGCCGTCCCGGACACCCGGTAAGACTCGAAAACATACACGCGCGACACCCCCGCCGCGTCTCCCAGCAAGCCCAGCGCGCCCGCAAAGGCCTCATCTGTAGCACGAAAATCCAACAGGCCCTCCGCCATCCGCGCCGTCGCCGCCAACAGGCGCTCCCGCCGCAATTGAATCGCCGGATCCGTCACCGGAGAAAGTGCATCGCCGCTCGCGCGCATGTTCACC
>JACCDT011381605.1_pt1 | contig 32572 bp, 8 predicted proteins | sample 7446291 | NCBI WGS metagenome assembly JACCDT01 (sample SAMN15323446, study PRJNA562643) | freshwater metagenome | isolation source: river surface water | place: USA:Blue River Watershed | collected 2017-08-17
GACTACAAGGGCTGCGCTGTCATGGTCTGCTATGACAAGCAGTCCAACGACATTGCCCAGGGCGTCAACCACGCGTCCGACGACCACCTCAACACCGGCGCTGGCGACCAGGGTCTGATGTTTGGCTACGCCTGCAACGAGACGCCCGAGTTGATGCCCGCGCCCATTTACTACGCCCACCGCCTGGTGGAGCGTCAGGCGCAACTGCGCAAGGACGGCCGTCTGCCCTTCCTGCGCCCGGACGCCAAGAGCCAGGTGACGATGCGCTATGTGAATGGCAAGCCGCACAGCATCGACACCGTGGTGATTTCGTCGCAGCACGCCCCCGAGATGAGCCTGGGCGACAAGATGAAGCCCGAGTTCTACGAAGCCGTGCGCGAGGACATCATCAAGCCCGTGCTGCCCAAGGAATGGCTGACCGCTGACACCCAGTACCTCATCAACCCCACCGGCCGCTTCGTGATTGGCGGCCCGCAGGGTGACTGTGGCCTGACGGGTCGCAAGATCATTGTGGACACCTACGGTGGCGCTTGTCCGCACGGCGGTGGCGCGTTTTCGGGCAAAGACCCGACGAAGGTGGACCGTTCTGCCGCCTATGCCGCGCGTTACGTGGCCAAGAACATTGTGGCAGCCGGCCTCGCCGAAAAGTGTCAGATCCAGGTGGCCTACGCCATCGGCGTGGCACGCCCGATGAACATCACCGTCAACACCCTGGGCACCGGCAAAGTCTCCGACGAGAAAATTGCCGCGCTGGTGGCCGAGCACTTCGACCTGCGGCCCAAGGGCATCATCCAGATGCTGGACCTGTTGCGCCCCATCTACCAGAGGACCGCTGCCTACGGCCACTTTGGCCGCGAAGAGCCTGAGTTCAGCTGGGAGAAGACGGACAAGGCGGCGGCATTGAAAGCGGCGGCTGGGTTGTAAGAACATCTCGCCCGGATGCAACCAGACCCGCGGACGCGGGTCTGGTTGGTGGTGCCCCGTCTGGGGCACCAAGCAGGGGTGAATACCACCCGCCTCACAGCACCAGCAACTGCCCTCGGTTGAGCAGCTCTTGCAACATCTGCGAAGACGTGGGGGTGTTGGCAACCCCTGCGCTGCTGCCGCCAATGGGCGAGCCGTTGACATCGGTCATGCCGGTCACCGTGTTTGCTTTCACCGATGCCATGTTGATGTCCCAGGCCGATTGCAGCACGATGGTTTGGTCCACCGTGCCATCACTGTTCGCATCCACCTTCAGCACGGCATCATTGAGGGTGGTGCCAGCCACAGCGCCAGCGCCCGCTCCGCCACCTTGTCCCAGCGTCAAGTAATTGGACAAGCTGGTACTCAGGCTGGTTTCGGTCAAACCGCTAGCGCTCAACAAGCCTCGCAGGTCCAGACGGTCGGCAGTTCCCACGGCGCCTGCAGCACTTTTGCTGGTGTTGAAGTCCGTGAGGATGTCCGTCCCCGTATCTCCAAAACCCCAGCGAAAGATATCCCCGCCGCCGTTACCGGTCAGGGTGTCGTCACCTGTACCGCCCACGATCAAATCACTGTTGGCACCCCCTTTGAGCGTGTCGTTACCCAGGTTGCCCATCAGCACCATGCGAGCGGTTGTCTCGCTGGCGCGATCGATGGTGTTGCCCGAGCCGTCGCCAATGGACCACTTGCTGAACCCCATCTGAACGCCGTTGTTGCTCATCCAACCGTTGCCGCTGGGCGTGTAATTCAACCCCAATACGCCCCCCGCCACGGGAGAGCTCAAGGTGAAAGACAACAAGTTGGATGCCGTCGTCGTGGTCACCGCCGTCACCGCACCTCCCCCCACATCGACACTGAAGTCGCTCGTGACCACCGATGATGTCGGGTCTACCGACTGGTCCATCACCACCGTGGCGGTCGTGGTGGTGTCGAGCGTGGCTGAACGCAAGCCGGGCGCCGCCACGCCCGATTTGGCGTAAAGATTGACGGCCGAGGCACCGACCGTGCCGGACCAACGTGAATCAAAGTAGGTGCCGTTAAGAGTCCACACCCCCACTTCCGTCAACGCAGACAAACCGGCGCCGAGCTTGATCACATCGTTGCTGCCCAAGATGACACCCAGCGCTTTGGTTTCGCTGAGTTGGTTGACGTCGGCAGCCGTCACTGTCAACAACTGCTTGCCAGTAGCGATCGACACATCAAAGGCTTCGATGCCATAAAGCTTGTGCCAGCCAGCTGCGTTGACTCGGGTATCGTCTGCCGTTACGCCGGAGACCCCACGAGCATTGCTCACAAAATCGGCCAGGATCAGGGTACTGCTGCCCGTGAAGTTGTTGGTCAGAACGAGTTTGTCATCGCCCTTGCCGCCGTCGATTTGCCTAAAGGCCAGATCATCGAGGTACACCGTATCGTCACCCGCACCGGTATTGACATAATCGGCGCCCGACACCCGCACCGTGTCATTGGCGGAAGTGTTGATGCTCAGAAAAAACTGGTCCACGATGGCAGTGTCATTGCGTGCAGACAAGTCGTACAGCGTTACCGACGTTCCGTTGAGGGTCACCGAGGATGTGCTGGTGACGACGCTGCCCACTGCGCGGTATTTTTCTGCAAGATAGGCATTGATTTCCCCGCGTTGCGCTTGGGTCAGCGCCATGTTGTCGGCGATGATCAAGTCACCGATCAGGCCATTCATCTGCCTCTCATTCCCACCTTGAGCCGATCCCAAGACCAAAGGGGCGTTGGTGAAGTCGACTTGCTTGATACTGGCCGCCATGGCAGCGCCATTCAGATAGCCTTGGACATTGTCAGCGTTCGGGCCCGAAATGTTCACTTCGGTCTGGGTGAATACATTGGCAGGCGCCGGGCTCGCGGGTCCGCTAGTGCCCCAGTAGGAAGTTCGAACATTGCTGCCGTACAGGAACTGCTGGAGCGAAAAACTGGAAATGGCATTGATTCGGAAAATACCTTTCTCCTCCAGGGCAAACGCCAGGTCGTAGCTGTTGAATGTCACGAACACCGCTTTCTGCGCGCTCAAACCCGCCGTCATCGAGGAGTTCGACAGCGTCAAAGCCCCCATGGTGTTGGTGCGATCGAAATACATGCCACTGTTGCCATTGATTGCGTCGCGAATCAGGCGAGGCCCAGTGGCTCCGCTCATGTTGGTCAGCGTCACCGGGGTCGCGCGATTGAGCGCTGGAAAAGCGGTGACATAGGTTCCCGTGTCCTGCGTGAGGCTGTTCGGATCGAACCACAAGCCCGTCACGCCGAGCGACGCCGACGACCAGTGCGCGACGTCCGTCGCCACATACACAGTGCGTTGATTTGACAAACCCGAGGTGTAGGACGCGCGAGCAATGTCTGCGGTCAACACACGCGTTCCGCTGGCGCCCCAATCGGATGCTGCCAGGGTGAGGGTCGCCGTCTGGGTGCTGCTGTTGAAGTTCGACGCTGACAACATGAGCGTCTGGACCAACTCTCCGTCCATGTACAGCCGAACGGTATCACCAACCTGTGCAAAGCTTGTCCTCAGACTGAGCGCCACGCCGGTCGAGCTTTCCGCTGCGTTGACCACATTATCGGTAGCCACATTGCCAAAGAACGTGACACTGGGATTGATGAGCAACGGCGAACCTGCGCCTGGACTGGTCACCATATCACTGGGGGACACGGTCACGTTGCCCGAGTTCCCGGCGGTATCGAGGACACCGCTCAACGTGAATGGTGTCGACAGGTCACTGCCCAAGGTCGCACCCGCGGCCAGCGTCACGGTCCAGTTCTTGGCATAGACCGATCCTGACAAGGTGAATGCATCGACCGCCGAAGGCGTCGGATTTGTCGTTCCGAACAAAGTGCTGGGCAACATGCTGTCCGTCAGATTGACTGCTTCCGCGAAACTGAACTGCACCACATCGCCCGCATCCACCGAGCTGACGGATGCCCCGGCGTTGTTGCTCAGGGACAAGGTGGCCGTGCCAGTCACGTCGGAGTCGTAGTTAACGGATTTGGCCACTGAGGCCGGACCCAAATTGCCATTTGCATCCTCAAGACGGGCACTCAAGCCCTTGATGCCAGCCGCCCCCCAATCGGCGACGGCCATGTTCAAGGTCATCGAAGCGGTGGAGCTGGTGGGAATTGGCGCTCGCTTGCTCGTCAATTCGGTGCCATTGAGGTAGTAACGGATGAAGGCATTGTCGGCACTCGCCGTGAAGCTGAACGCCACCCCCAACCCGGCCGCCGCCTCGCTGCTGCTGACCTGGTTATCCACCGCAATCGTGAGCGGCGGCGACACCGATGACGTGGGAGCCACCATGTCGGGCAAGGTAAACACCACATTAGCCGTGGCAGGTGAGCCCCCTTGATCGATCACATCGCCGAGGTTCAACGTGAGCGTGGTGCCCGTCGTCATGGAACTGGAGCCCTGGGTGATCTTGAATTTGTTGGCATATGATTCAGCACCCAGCAACAGGGGAGACACGGCTTCCACCGTGCCCGTTCCCCATATCGCGCCACCCGACAGCACCAGGTTGCTGGTGGTGACTGCGCTGACTTTGACCGGCTCACTGAAATAGAGGTAGTTCACGTCCCCCTTCACGCCGTCGCCATTGTCGTCCACAGCCTCTGCCAAAATGGGGCTCATCGCACTACCACTTTTGTCGATGCCGAAAGGCTGTGCTGCATTGAGCACCATAGAGGCCACCGCGGCCGCACTGACATTGAGTGCATGGTCGATCAGGGTGAAGCCGAAGGTGCGTGCACCGTCGCTGGGTGTCCCTGCGCTATTGCGGTATTGAATCGCCTGGATCAAGTCCAAGGTATTGGCGGTGGTCTGCGGCGCGCCGGAATCAGGTGTGAAGGTAAAGGTCCGAGTGGCACTGTCGTAGCTGAGGTTCCAGTCCGCCCCACCCACGGTCACAATGACTGGGTACATGCTGCCATCGGCGTTGAGGGTGTCGGCACCCACTTGCAGCTTTTCATCCGCTCCGTTCAGGATGCCATTGACTGCCAATTGCAACTGAGCAATGGCATCAGAAGATTCCACCAAGGAGGTCGAGACGCCAGCACCAGCCAACGCGCGGGGAGTGTTGAACCCTGTCAACACCAACACAGTGTTGTTGACCCCGGTGGTCGATGTGTCGAGGTCAAGTGCGGGCGCTAGCAAATCGGGCATCTGCAAGGTGCTCAACGCGGAATCCGAGTCGTTGTTGGAGCGATCTGTCAGCACCAGGCTGAAACCACGGTCTGCGCCCGTGATCTTGTTCACGCTGACACTGTTATTGCGGTAGTACAGACCACGAACCAGGGCTTGGGCATCGGCGCTGTTGGAACTGGTGTTGTTGGTGAACGTCCAGACGTGGTCGCTACCATTTGCCGCGTAGCTACCTGTCCACAACTGACCATTCACGGTGACATTGACGGAGGTAGAGCCGCTGCCATTGATGGCCAACTGGGTACCGCCCACCACCAGGATTTCGTTGGAATCCACGATGTTGGAGGCCGTCAAAGTGATCTTGCCGATCGAATTGGCTTCTATGACCGACGCAAGTGATCCCAATAGGGTTGAGCTCAGAGCGATATTGGTCGCTACATTGGAAATTTGGCTGCTGTAGTACTTACTGCTGTTACCCATCGGGTCGGTGTACAGGTAGAGTTCTGGCTCGAAGGAGTCGTCGGTGATAGTTTGGGTGCGAGACGCCGACGCGTTGCCGGCCACACTGACGTAGGTCAGTGCAAAAGTGCGGTCGCCCTGGGTGGCATCGCTCGTGGTTTTGAAGCGCAGGCTGGTCAACACCGTGAACCAGTCGCTGGCTGGGAGGGCAGCACCGGATTGGGTTTTGAACAACAAGGTGTTCGAGCCACTGTCATAGCTCCAGTCCACACCGCTCACGGTGTTGGGTGAGACTCCAAAGATGCTACCCGAGGTCAGAGCGATTGTGCTATTGAGTCTGTAATCGGTTCCAGCAATGGTGAGTTGGTCCTTCGCTACATCTCGCCCCGCGCCATCCAGGATGATCGTCACCGATTGGATATCGGATGCAACGGGCGTCGAGAGGGTCTCGAACAAGGCAATGCCGCTTGTGACCGTGGAGGCATTGACGCCATTTTGTTGAGCCGCGCCCAATAGGGGCGCACTCGGCGGGATCGAATCCACCTTGAAAGTGATCGACGAGGCTCCGCCTGAGGCAAGCGCTGCGCTGTCGTTACCGGCTTGATCGACTTGCGTGACGGTGTAGGTGTGTTCTCCTTGGCCACCTAGGTTGGTGATGGAAACACCACTTTGGGCAATCGCATTCAAGGGGTCGCCAACATCTTTCACCGTGGTGGCCGGCACATTGCTTCGTACCCAAGCAACGGTGTCTACACTCTCTGGGGCGCTGGCAAACGTGCCAGCGTTGGAGGACTCCCAATACCATTCGCTGGTGCTGTTCGCCTGAGAAATGTGATAACCACCACCTTCACGCGCCCACAAGTACCAGGTCTGGGAACCATTGACCCACTGGTACACCGGTTTACCTAGGTCGAGCACGGTCGCCACGCCCGTCGTGGGTGAAAAATCGTTGCTGAATGCGCTCAAGGCGGCGACTTCGGCTGCGGTGAGCAAGGTATAAGAGCCGTTGGCCGTGCTGGTTGTCACCGAGTCGGCCATCAGGCCACTCACCACCACACGGGGGGTAACTGTCAACGACCAACTGCCGTCCACGTTGGACGCCGTCACGGTTCCGATCAGCGATGTCCCCTGCTTCACCGTCACCGTCGCACTTTGTTCAGCCGTGCCATGGAGAACAATGGCCGTGCTGGCATTCAGGATTTGGTCGGTGCTGGAGCCTCCGGTGTCGCTGGAGGTTGCCAGGGACACCTCGGGTGCGGTGACAGTGGTGTCTGCCGTATAGTGGTTTGTCGTACTTGGCGTCCCGACGGCGGTGTTGCCCACCGAGTCGGTCACACCGTCAGTGAGACTGCCCCCTACGCTGATGCTGCCGGTGTCGGTGATACCGCTGTCACTGAGGGTATACGTCCAGGTGCGGGTGTTCCCCGAGGTGGTTCCAGCCGTCAGGGTAATGCCCGTCTCGTTGCCAATGCTCAGCGTGGGCGCCGTGGTGGGACTACCGAACACGGTATCGTCATAGGCTGCAGTGACTGTGACGGTGTCGCCCGCCCTGAGATCGCTGCCGCTAGCCAAGTCCACAATGCCGCGCTGGGCGCTCAACGTCACGCTATTCAGGACGGGGGCCGTGGTGTCGATCACGATGTTCTTGCTGCCTGCCAAGGTGGCTTCAGCCGCTAGTCCACTCAACCCGATGTTCAAGGCGTTGCCCGCCGCATCGTGGGGAACAACGCTGCCCGCCGCGATGTCAACCACAGCCAAGTCGGCGCTGTTATCGCCGTCTGCCACGGTGTATTCACCCAAGAACAAGGTTCCGATGCTGCCATCTCGGGTGAGTGTCACTTGCTGATTGGCGACGGCCGGATTGGCCCCTGACGCGTCGTGACCGGTGTTCAGGGTCAGCACCAGCGAGCTGCCATCAGTCATGTCCTCGCTCGCTTCCAGACGCAACTGGATTTTGGAGCCAGCCTTGTAGCCACCATCCTGCGTGGAGGAGGTGATACTTACGACCGTGGGCACCGTGATGTCATACTGAAGTACGTTGCCCGTGGCGCTGGTCATGTTGCCCGCATAGTCATACAGTTTCACACTGACCAGGCCCCCGGCAGGAATCTTCGACTGCAACGCCGCGGTGGTGGGTGTGTTGAGGTTCAGGGTCACGGTCTCATCAGAAGCCCCGATGGATGCAACCGTCCCCATCAGGGTGTTGCCCACATAAAAATCTGCCCGTCCGTTGGTGGCTTGACCTTTCTCGATCGTGGCCCTGAACGCCATGGAGGTGGTGGTGGAGTTCAATGTGTTGGCCACCACCACGTCCCCGATGGGCATGATCGTCACACCCGACAAGGTCGTGGGGGCTTGGGTGTCGACGCTGAAGTCCAGGGTGGAAGGCTCGCTGAGGTTGCCCAGGGCATCGATGTAAGTGACGACAAATCTACGATCTGCCTGACTCAGGTTGTTGTCCGAGCTGGTGTTGACCCAGAACAAGCTTGTCAAAACGGTTTGTACCTGCGAAGGGGTGAGCGCGTCGCCACTGTTGCTACGGATGATCAAATGCCCTCTTCCGTCTGCATCCACCGTCTGGGTGAACGACACGTCTACCGTGTTCGGTGCTGTTCCGAGCGAGGCTGTTTGTTGGCCTAGCGCGGGATCGCTCATGGACCATCGTGTCTCGCCCAGACGCCATTGGTCTGCCCCCTGCATGAAGCTGACTGCACCCACCCTTATTTCAGTAATGTCCTGGGACACCGGAGCCGCCGGGGCAGGTACGATCGCCACCCCCTTGTCGGCGACTTGCAAGGTGGTGCTGCTTTTGAGGCTGGTGGTGGAACCATCCTCCAGGGTGCTGCCCGCGATCTGACGAACAGCCGGCCCCAGGTCGGGCGTGACCGGTCGCGTGCGGTCCAGGTCAAAGACCACGGCAACACCAGCCCGGTTGCCGGCAGCGTCGGCGGAACTGGCCGTGAGCGACAAGCGGGCCAATTCGACCTGGCTGAGTGCAGAGCCGTAGACCAAGCTCAAGTCATCCAGATCAGATAACTGGAGTTGGTAGCTCCAGGTGGTGACGCCATCGTTCGTGTGAAGGGTCAAGTCGTCGTACGCAAGGGTCCACGACTTGACCACCGCGGTGGTGTCGATGGCAAATTTGTCGCGCAGGGTCAACGTGAGGCTGTTGCCACCCTCAATATCCACAAACGTACCGCTGACCGTCAAGGTCTCGCCATCGAGTGACTTGTTGACCTGGTTATTTTTCGCCGCTCCCAGTGGGTTGAGGGTCACGCTCGCACTCGTGTCCACGATGAACGAAGGTTGGCTGAACTCATTCACCGCCGCATCGTTACCGTCCGCATCCGTGCCCGTGGCTTTCAATTGCCAAGTGCCGTCCGTGAAGTTGCCGACCGCCCCCGAGGAAACATGCACCGACCAACTGCCGTCGGACTGCACTGTTCCGGTCTCGATCACAGGCACCATGGTCATACCCACCTTTGAGAGGGTCACGGTGATCGTGCGCCCGGTGCCAATGTTGGAGGTACCTCGAATGTTGAATCCCGTGTCGTCGGGGTCTATCGCCCCTACAGAACCGTTTTGCTTGTCTTTCAGGTTGACAAATCGATCGGCGGTGTCTGTATTGCTGAAATCCAGCACGGTCCCGTTCTCGCCGCTCGTCGTCAGGCTGTTGGCCTCGACCAGGTTGACGTCGATGCTGGCTGTCAAGCGGGCCTTGAGGGCCAAGGCCGTGCCGGTGGCGGTGTTGCCCGCCTGGTCCTGAATGGTCACCTTCAAGGTGTAGTCGGTTTTATCGGTGAGGACATGGGCCAAGGCAGTGGCATCCAAGTCCAGCGTCCAGGTGTGGTCCGCCAATACTGACGTACTCACAGGGCTGCCCATGACCACGGGGTTGCCGTCGCCATCCTTGCCAATCAACGACACCTCCACGGCTTGCCCGGCTTCAACGCCCACAGTAGCCCCGGTGATTTGAACCCCCGCCTGCTGAGCCTTGCCATTGATCGTGAACGAAGGAATCCCACCGACCAGCAACTCCCGCAAGCCTTCACCCGAATTCAGTTCACTCAAGGTTTTCACCGAGGAGACGCTGTAACGCGCCGTGAGGTCCACGGTCAACGGGGTGGTGGTGAAGCTGAGTGAGTCGTTGTGGTTACCGGCCTGATCCACCACCCCCACGCCGTTGAGTAGCCTCAACGTCAGGGTATTGGCATCGGTCAGTTGGCTCAAGTCTTTGACCTTCACCATCCAGACCGACGCATAACCATTGGCGTCAAGTGCCACGGGTGAAACGCTCTCCAAGGCGGGCCGCTGGTTCGCTGCGCCCGACACCACCAATTGCAGATGGCTCAGGCTTAGGCCTTTGATTTTCTCGGTGAATTCCAGTTTGTATTGCAACGTGGACGTCACTTCATTTTGGTTAAGCCATGCATCCGTTTGCAAGGCCTGTGTTGCTGCTGCCGTGGCGGCGAGCGCTGGGGTACTCAGCGTGGCGGCCTGGGTATCTAGTCTCAGGTCGATGTTGTCTCCTGGCTTACCCACATTCCCGGCCGTGTCAACCATGCGGGTGTAGAGCGTGTAATGCCCGTCCGCCAGCGAGTCTGCGTTGAAATCGGCCAGGCTGAGCCAGTCCTTGACCACCCTCATCGTGTTGTCGGCCTGGACCACCTTGACTTGTTCGTAGGCGGTTTTGTCAGCCCCGACAGCGCTGTGCGAGACCAGCGTCTTGTCCGAGGTATAGCCTGTGTTGATGGACAGGCTCAGGTCAACACCCGTCAGGTTCTGGATCTTTGCCACGGGGGTGTACACAGGCGCCGTGGTGTCGAGCTTGTAGTTGAGAGGGCTCACCACCTGGACTCCACCCACAGTGGCATTGAGGGTGAACGTGCCGTCTCTGGAGGGATTGCCCTCGGCATTGAGCAATTGATACAAATCGGGAGGTGCGAGGCTGACCACACCCGCACTGATGTCTGCCTGGCTGATTGTGTACGTGCTGCGACTCGTTGACTCTCCTGTGACGGTCAGGTTCACATTGTTGCCTTGCACTTTCAACACCACGACATCCCCGGCCGTGCTGCTGGCCGCCAGGTGAAGCAACAGGGTTGGCCTGGTGACATTGCTGAGGTTGTCAAAGTTGGAGCTTCCTGTGTCCGATGACGGGGCCAGTGTGAGGCTGTTGAAATCGAACTTAACGGCCTGGTCGATGGCCAGCAGGGGTTGGGGGGCCTTGCCCGGGGTACGTTGCTCGATTTGCACACGGTAGGTGTGTTGCCCAAACATGGCCTTGGGGGTGTCGAACGACCACTGGTAGCTGCCCGAGACCAGTTGCATCTTGGACGAATCGACCGTTCCCAACAGACTCCAGGAGATGCCGTCCACCGAGTCGTACACGGCCACCACCTCGTCCACCGCCAACAAGGCCTTGAGAGTGCCTTGGAAGACGGGTTTGCTGGTGGTCGTGATCACCCAGTTGTCACGATGGGCCGGTGTCGGGTCCAGAGGCGTGAGCGTGAGCACGTTGCTGTTGATGCTGTAAATCGGGCTGGCGGCGCTGGCCTGCAAGGTGAGCGGATCAAACACGTCGACGCGGAACCGATGAAGACCGTCGGCGAGTGCGGTAGGCACCTGATAAGACCATGCCTGAGGATTGACCGGGTCGATGGTCGCATTGCCCAGGTAGGTTTCGCCATCGTAGACCTTCACCACCACCTGGTTCAACGGTACACCCTCACCGGTGATGCGTGCAGGCAAGGCAGCGCTCAAGGTGCCGGACAACACAGGCCTGTGCTCATCGGTGGTTTGCCCATTGACGATGATGACCCCGGTCGGGTTGACCGCATAGTAATCGTCGGCCAGTGGCGTGCCACTGGCCACATTGCTCTGGTTGAGGTCGGTGATGGCGGTGATGATGGCTGTGATGGTTTGTGTCTGCGTGTTCAACGCCAGTTTTAAGGGCGCGGAAACACCCGAGACATTTCCCGACGGATCAATCTGCGACACGGTGACGTTGCTGTCATACCCCAAGCGGGCCGTGTCGGGTGGAAAGTCGGTCTTGGGCACGGTCAGGGTCCACGTCCCCTGTGGGTTGACCTCGGTGTGGAAGGTTTTCACCACCTCGGCGTTGTCACCGTTCTGGGAGGTCCAGGTGAGCGTCAAATAAGCCCCGGGCTCGCCGGTGCCGCTGAAGGTCACCTCGTCTCGGTGGTTGATGAAATTCGGGGGCAGACCTGGCAAGGCCAGTCCTGCGATAGCCGGCTCCGATGCCTGCGTATCCTGGGTATAAGTAAAGGCAGGGCCCCCATCTGAGGCGTTGCCGGCCACATCGAACAATCGAGCTTTGAACGTGTAAGCCCCATCCAGAGGGGTGACGCCGTCATCGTTCTTCGTGGGCAAGGGGTTGAGCGGCACGGGTGCTGTGCCGATCTTGAGGTGATCGGCCGTCAGCACCACCTCACCCCAGGGTTTTGTCATATCACCGTTGAGGAACAGTTTCAACCGGTCGCCGATCCGGGCCCCGCTGGGCAAAACCACGTTGAAGGTGGGTGCGGTGTTGGTGCTGGTGGTGTCGGTGGTACCCGCCGTGTCACTGTCAAACGCCTGGCGGGCAGAGTTCGAGGAGGCATCGAGCGTGATGGCACCCGGCGCCAGCGGGTTGGTGGTGTCGAGTTCGAAATTCAGCGTGCTGGTGCTGATCAGGCCAGCCTTGTTGACCGACCGGACCACCAGGGTGTAGAAACCATCGGCGGTCGGCGGTTTGTAGGCGTTGCTGGGGGTCACGTTGGTGATGATGGGGGAGCCGATCTGCTTGTTGGGTGTTCGTGTGGCATCGGCGTAGCGCGTCAGGGTGTAGGTGAGCACCACGTCGGTGCCGGCAGTGCCCTCCAGGCCCGACACCCCCACTGTCACATCGCCGGAGACCTTTTGCCCGAACGAGGTGTCGTTGCTCAACGCTGCCGTGATGGGCAAGGACTTGGTGTTAAGTTTGAAACTCAAGGACGCTTGGGGGCTTTCATTGCCCGCCTTGTCGATTTGTCGGCGTGTAACAACATACACACCCTCTTTGAGCTGGGCCGCTGCTTGTGCCAAGGTTCCCGCGCTGCCGGCCAATTCCACCCAGCTGGTCAGCGCAGCCCCGCTCAGCCCATTGGCAGCCCCCATGGCGTCGAGGTAAGTGCCGTACCACGTCACCGTCGACACGTCGGAGCCAGGTGCGGCCACGCTGTACTGCAGGGTGGCGCCGGTCTCCGTTTTGGGTGTGGGGTCTGCCAGCAAAAAATTGCTGGTCACCTTGTCCGATGCGTTGGCCGGCAAGTTGTTGGTGGTGTCGGCCTGCAAGGTGGGCGCAGCCAAGGCCAGAGGCTTGGTGGTGTCAAGCACGAAGTTGATGTAGCCGTTGCCCGCCCCCAGGGCCGAACCGGCCGACATCGGTTTGAAGTTGCCCGCCTTGTCTACCAGGCGCGCCGAGATGGTGTACTTGCCATCACCCCATTTGAGGCCCGAGGCTCCAACATCCAGCTCGATGCCGGGAGGGGTGTGGGTCCACTCTTGAAGGGTTTTACCATCCTTGTCAATTTTGTATTGCAGTCGTTCGCGCGTGACGTCAAAGTTGATGGCATTGAGTTGACCCGTCTGCGTGGTGAAAAAACCCTTGCTGGTGTCATTCTTGAGACTCATCTGAGAAGCCTCAGGCAAATCCGGTTGCGTGGTGTCGAGTTCATAAATAACCGGCGCCGTATTGGACACTTGCACGCCGCCCTGGGTGTTCTCGAAAGTGGCCCATAAGCGCCACACCCGGTTGGCCTGGCCGGTATTGCCCAAGGCATTGGTGGTGATGCGGGCAAAGCCTTGGTCCAGATCGAGTGGCGTCAGGACATAGTTCGCCACCTCGATGGGTGGGGCATTGGGAGACATGGCGGTCGAGGTGCCCATCAACGTGATGCGGTCTCCCACCTGGTACCCCGCTGGCAGGGTCAGGGTCAGGGTAGGGGTGCGGTTGTTGCTGTAGCCATCGCTACTAGACCAACCGGTGTCGTTGGCAACGAGGGTGCCATTGAGATCGACGGTGCCCTCAATGCTCAGCACCGGCAGCGAAATCATCATGTCCTGCGACATGGCCAAGCGAACCACCGGTGGGCTGGTGCTGGTCTCCAGACGCACACTCAAGTCGTGGACGCCGTTTTTCAGGGCTTGGGTGATCTGGTATTCCCAGGTGTAGGCATAAGGTCTGGTACGGTCTGTCACGGGGATGAGCGTGGCATCGCCGAGGTACTGCTCGCCGTCGTAGATGCCCAAGCGTTCTCCCGTGCCCAATGCCACCGTCAAAGTGCCGCCCAGTTTGGGCGTGTTGGACGGCGTACTGGCGATGCTCTGGGCACCCGCTGACTTGCCCGGGTGAATCAGGTTGGTGAGTTCACCGTCACCGGTGGGCACCAACAACTGGTTGAAGTCCAGGGTCTGCACCACAAACGTGGGACCAGCGCTCTCTGTGTCGGTGTCGGCTCCAATATCCAGGGTGTAGGTGTTGACCACTCGGGCGGTCAACCTGTGTGTGCCGGCGCTCAGGGCTTTCGTGGTGGGCCAGTTGGAGGTGTTGAAGGTCCAGGCGTACAGCTTGTCCTGGATCGATGCGTAATCGCCCGACAAGGTGAAGAGTGGTGTCGACTGCGCGTTGCGCGTGCCGTCGTACACCTCGATAACCTCGTTGTTGTAAAGCGGTCGGTCGAGCTTGACCGTCACCACCGGGGTGTTGTCGTCGGTGGACATGCCTGCTGTCATCACCCCGCTGGCGTTGCCAGAGTAGGCCCCAGCGGCGGTCTCTGCGTTGTCGTCGCTCACCAGAATAGAGACCACCTGGGCGGTCACGCCCGCGGTGGCAATTTCCACCTTGTAGGTCTTGGCCTTGCTGACGTTGCCCGCCACGTCCGCCTGGGTGAGCGTGAGTTGCGAGTTGGTGTTGTCGGCGGGCACTTTGCTGTCATCGATCGACAAGGACCACTCTCCGTGCTGGTTCACCAGCGTGGTCAAGAGGGTGTTGCCCCAGGCCAGGGATACCATGCATCCAGCCTCGCCACTGCCTTTGAGGACGAAGCCGGCCTGCTTGGTCGCCGCATTCACCAGCCCCAACGGGGTCTGAGGGCCGAAGTTGATGGCGCCGTTTGTCACGTTGGACAGGTTAGGCGCCTGGGGCGCCGCGGTGTCCAAGGTATAGGCAAGGTTGTTGCGGCTTTCAAGCGTGGATGCGTTGCCAGCCGCATCCTGCTGCGAGACCACCAAGCGGTACTCGCCATCCGTGCCGAGGTCTCCCAGGGTGATGTCCACCGTGCCCGCCCCCACGTCTTTGGCGGTGATCACCTTGTTCACCACATTGCGCGGCTTGCCGTCGGCACCCAGGATGGGATGGTCGGTGGAGGTGTCGATTTGACGCACCGTCACCACGTCGCCGGCCATGGTATCTGCACCCAGTTTGATGCGTACCGTGGGGGTTTTGACCTGGGAAATTTGATCGGTGTCGCTGACCCCGCTGTCCGAGCCCGGGGTGGTCGCAGTGGCGGGCAAGAGGATGATCGACTCTGGGCTGGAGGGCGCGATCAGGTCGACGCGCCAGGTCCAGGTGTTGCCATTCCAATTGGCGTTGTTGAAACTGATCGTCACCGAGCCCGTTGCGTTGGGGGGAGGTACCAGCGTGGCGGACCAGTGGGTGCCCGTGGCATCGAGTCGGGTCATCGCCGTCAGGCTGTAGCGCTGGTCACTGAAGGTCATATCCGAAGCCTGGAGGGCAGCGACCGCTTTGTCGAAAAGGAATTCCACGGTAGTGCCCTTGGCGCCCAAAGCCGTCACCGAAGAGGTCACCAACGCCAGCGTCTTGGCCGAACTGGCCGAGGAGGTGGTTTCGGCGATCTGCCGTGCTAGCAAGGCGGCTACGTTCAGGGTGATGGTGCCAGCGGTTCCCAGCACGGTGGGCTGAGCGACCACCGCTCCCTCCAGCAGTTTTCCGATCAAAGCCTGCGACAACGTGGACGTCGTCGATGTCGTCGTGGTGAAGTGGGCGGCAAATTCCTGCATGGTCGCCTCGGCATTGGCCGCAGCATCCCCCGCTTGCTGCATGCTATCCACCCCCGACAAAGCGGCCAGGACCCAAGCGTATTTCGTTCCCACACTGGTATCGGTGGGGTCAAAACTCTGATCAAAAACCGTCTTGACCGTGGCGGAGGTCACATCCTGCTGTGTGCCCAGGCCAAATGCCTTCGCCACGGTGGCGTTGGCGTTGTTGATACTGGCCTGACTCGGCACCCGTTGCAGGTCGGTGGTACCGGCCTGTGCGACACGCACGGCCAGTTCGGTCAGTGGGGTGACGTTGATGGAGGTTTCCCCGGAAGTGCTGAGGTTGCCGGCGGCACGCAGCGTGAGTGATCCCATGTTCACGAGTTGGCCCGTGGCCTCATCCCGGTAGTCGCCCGGGTTTAGAGGGTCAGCATCCATGAACACCAGCATGATCGGGCCGGTGTAGCGGTTGAAGGCACTGTCGAGTTTCAGGCTGTACCTGCTGTTGGCACCCACCGCCATTGTCGTGTTGGTGAGATCGATGGACTTGCCCTCGGAGTCCACCCCGCGCACCACCACTTTGAGTTGGGTCCCCTCCTGGTAGGGGCCCAGGGCCAACACCCCGGTGAGCGTGATGTCGCCCGCCGCCGCCTGGGTCGGGTTGACGGCGTTGGCCACTGTTTCCGCCGCCTGGCTGCCCGCTCGTGCGGCCACCGCGGCCAGTCCGGCGCCCAGCACGCCCATGGCATATTTCCACATCGACGACAGACCCGATGTCGCCGCACTGGCCAGAGAACCGGTGGGCGTGACCAGTGCCGCCGAATCTGTCGGCTTGAGGGCCGATGTTGACAAAGCAGTGTCAGCGCCGGGGCGTTCCTCGGCGCCAGGTGTCGGGGTTCCAATCACCAACTGGGACGGGGTGACACCCGTCTGACGGTCCAGCGTGCTGGCAGTCTCGCGGGCCTGGGCATCGGCTTCGGTGCTGGCCTTGGGGGATGCCGGTGGTTGATCGGCAGTCACCAGAGCGGTCTTCACCTCAGGTATCGGCTCAGGCGGGGTCGGCGCCTGTTGCCGTGACTCGTTGGCGAGGTCGCCGCTTAGATCGAGCCGTTGCACGTCGCGAGCAACGGGAGCGGTACTGGTTTCTGGTAACGCGGGCTTGCTGGCAATGCCGACCTCGGTGACACGCAGCGCCTGAAAAGTCTGCAACTCCATCAGTGACGCCACACTGAACAAGCGGCCCTTGAAATTGATGGAGAACTCGTTGTCCATCATGGCGCGAACAGCCCCTTCGGGTACGATGAGCCGCTGGCCGTCCTTGAGCAGGATGAGCAAGTCGACATCCACGATGCGAACCGAGTCGACCTTGGAAAAATCGATGTCCAGCATGATGGTTTGGGAAATCTTGACGGTCTTGGTCGGCGATGTGGCCATGATGTGGCTCCTGAATTCAATGCAAACAGTTCACAAAAAATCGCCCCACTCAGTTGAATGGGTAAGTCAATCTCGTTTTTCGCAGCTCACGGGGTGGGCGCGGCAACGCCAGGCCCATCGGCTTGCAGCGCAATCAGGGTGCGAAGCTTCGCCACGCTGTCTTGCAAGGCGGATTGATGGGTCTTGACGCTGTGCAACACGGCCAAGGACACCTGACTGGCGGTTGACTCGAACCGTTGCATCTGACCCACCAATTCGCGCACCTCCAGTGTCAGCTGTTGCACATCGTGTTGCTGGCGCTCAAGCAGTCGTTGCATGGATTCCGTGGCCGCTTGGGTGGCCGCTATTTCGGCAGCGCTGCGTTCTTGATCGTTGGCAACAAACTGGAGGGCGACCTCTTGCAACTGCATGAGGGTCTGTATCCAATGCTCGCCCTCCCCCAAAGCGCGTCGTACAAGCGCATCGGTTTCATTGCGCTCGTGCAGCACCTTGGCAAGCTCGCGCGTATCACTCTGAATCTGAAAGACCTGCTGCGCCGTGTGCTGTTGCATGTCCTGATGGCGCGCCTCTTGCTGTTGCAACAATTCCTGATGCCAGGTTTCCTGTCTTTGCAGCGATTCCTGGTGGTGCATGGCTTGCTGGTTGAATAACGCCTGCTGCTGTTCGTGGAATTGCTGGACCATGTCAGCGGACTGTTGCTGCAACTGCTGGCTGTGCTCGATCAGTTGTTTGTGCTCGGTGCGCAATTGAGAAAACAGGTGTTTCCATTGCTCGGCCTCGGTCTGGGCGATTTTCAAGTTCTCGGCCGGGCTGGCCCCTTCGGGGATGCGGTCGCTCGCTTCGTCCAGCAAGGTGAGATCGGTGAGACTGCGCCACTGGTTGACCAGGATGGGCACATATTTGCGATGCGCGAACACAGTAAAACCCAAGGTCATTGAGCCCAATAACCCATACAGCGAGGCCACGAACGCGGTGGCCATACTTTTCATCGGGTTCTGCAGTTGTCTGACCAGTTGCGCAAACATGTCGGTCACGCTGCCGCTCTGGTTGCCCATGGCGCTCAAGCCGGAGATCAGCTCGGCAATGTCGCCCAGCGCACCCAGCAGACCGATGAAGGTACCCACCAACCCCATGCCCACCAACGCACCGCTCAGAAAGGCTGGAAAGGACAAGGACTCGTTGTAGAAATACTGGATGCGATCGATTTCAGCCTCACAAGCTTGGCGGTGCTCCTGACGATCCCACTGCGGCAGCGAAGCCAAGAGCCCCGCCAAGGTGCCGAATCGCCCTGCACCCTGATGCAGCGCTTGCAAAGCAGCGCCGCGCTGTGAGGGGTCCTGGGCCAGCACGAGCGCGAGTTGGCGGTGGTCTTGCCACAAATGCCCCATGTTGAAAAATAGGTTGAGCAAGCCCAGCGCGCTCATGCCAAAGATGATGAACACGATCGCCGGGTGCGGTGTGAAGAGGATGGAGTCGATCACGTCCTGGCGGAACGACAGACCCAGCCCCAACACAATCCCGATTGGGGTCAGGGCCTTCAACGCAAAGGGACGGAATGAATGCATGGCAGCGGTCTTTCAGTGAGCGTGATCAGCGGGAAGGTAAGCGCGGGGTGGTTTGAACCGTCGGGGCTGCGGAAGCCTGATCGGCCGGAGGTGCCGGGCGTCCGTACATCCGAACCACGGCGGTGGTGGCGGGCGTGCCCCCCGATTCGATCCGGGTGTTGCTTTTGATGCCGGCCAATTCGGGCGTGTTGAGGGCATCGCGCACCCTCAATAGACGCAACAAGGCACTGCGCCGCATGGAGGCAAATGCGGTGTCAGTGACGACCACCAACTCCCATTGCCCATAGCCTTGCTGCAACAGCGGTTGGAGCAGTTGACGCAAGGCTTGTTGCGATTCCGGCAACAACTCCAGCGCATCGTCCAAAAATTGCACCTCTACATACACGCCCTGATCGGACACGGTGGGCGACTTGATCTGAACGGCACCGGGCTTCTGGCCAACCGGTGACGGGCGCACCTCGATCTCGGCACGCTTTTGGACAACATCGGTTTTCCCCCCGCTGCTCAACTTGGTGCCCAGGTCGGGTCGCGCTTCTTCCAGCCGGGTTTGTTGGGGCACAGAGGACTGTGGCGCGGATGAATGGCTGGTCTGTTGGCTCAACACAAAAATGGCCAAGCACAGAATCATGACCAGAAACAACAGGTTGAGCACCAAGTTGGACACGGCGTCCACATAGCCCGGCCAAAAAATCGCGCTGTTGTCATCGGAGTCGTTGGGGTGTCCAGCCATCACAGCACCTTGATCAGTTGGGTGGTCGTCAAATCGGTCAGTGACCCCAACGTCACCCCTTCCAGTTCAATGACCTGGATTGCGCCACCGCTGGCCGAGCCATTGACATCGAGGGTGAGGCGCGCGCCTGTTTTTCCATCCTGGAACGAGACGCTGTTCTCGACCAACTTGACCCAGTTGCCCAGATTGCTGCCGCTGTAGTTTTCCAGCAGCCGGGAAATGTCCAAGTGGTCTCCCATGGATGTCTCGGTGTCCCACAGAAAGTCTGTGATGCGGTCCTTGATGGGCGCCGCCAAGGTGCCGGCAATGCCCGTGCTTGACACGGCATCGCCTTTGAGCCAAACGAAGGTGTCATGGCCGGCGCCGCCCGTCAGCGTGTCATGGCCCACACCGCCCGTGAGGCTGTCGTCACCATCGTCGCCATTCAAGGTGTCCTCACCGCTACCGCCGGTCATGGCATCATCGCCCGCGCCCCCGTTCAAGTTGTCGTGGTCCGTTCCTCCCGACAGGGTGTCGCGGCCATCGTTGCCCGACAGCATGTCGTTGCCCCCCAGGCCAAACAGAATGTCGTCGCCGCCCGTGCCGGTCAGGGTGTCGTCTGTTACACCAGCCCCCGAGGTATCGCCCCCTGGGCGGGCCGTCAGGGTCAACGTCGCGGTCTGGACGGAGGAGGCATTGGTCGCACGGTCAAACAACTGCACCTGAAAAGTGCGGTCACCCGTTGTCACGGCTTCGACATTGGCGGTGTTGAAGTAGCGCAAGCCCATCAACAGGCTTTGCACCTCACTCGCCGAGAAATACGCCTTGTGCATGCCAGCGACATCCGTGGTCTTGTAAAGACTCAATTCGGCACCACCGCCCGGGTCTACCGTGACATAGCCGCTCACGCCTGCCACTGGCAGCCCCTTGAGGGTGGCCGATGAACCGCTGAGACTGACATCCACCCCGGGGGTGATCCACAAGCGCTCGTTGTTGCCGTTGCTACTCCCCGACACATCAAAGGTGATCTGGATGTGTTCGATGCCCACGCTGTCCGTGAGGCCAGAAACACTCACGTTCTCGCCCAAACCCAGGCCGCGTTGGGACGCCGCCACGGTCGCACTGGTCATCCAGTTTTGAGTGGCCACGTCAGTGCCAGCCAGGTCAATCTGGGGCACCGTGTCGGCGTAGACCACCGGTTGGTTCAACACGGCGCCCCGGTTGCCAACCTCGTCCTCCACCCAGACCTGCACGGTGTTCACGCCAGCGAGCAAGGTCAGGTCACTGACAAAGTAGGCGCCGGCCTGGGTGAACAAGTCAAACAACTGCCCAGTGATGTCAAGGGGTGTGGCACCGGCACCCATCTGCACAAAAACACGATCGCCTGCCTGCAAGGCTTGATCGAACGTCAACCGAATCTCCGTGGTCGGGCTGTTGGTGATGAAATCTTGCCGGCTGGCGTTGTCTGCACCGGTGTCCGTGACCAATTGCATCTGGATGGGGTGTGCAACGGGTCCCGCCTGGTCCAGCACATAGGTGGCTTCATAACGCGCCCCTGCGTTGCCTGCCACATCCCGTACCTCAAACAGCGCCCGGTAGCTGCCGGATTTGGCCGTCCGGTCTGCATCGCTCTGGAAGTCCAGGGCGGTAGACCAATTCAGGTTGTTGCCCGTGACGTGCTGGCTGATGTCTGCCCAATGGACACCGTGGTCCAGCGAGCCCCACAGGTATTCCTTGCCTGATCCCAACGGACTGCCTGTACCGTCATTCAAGGCCGCGCTCAGGGTCAGGCTGAGGGTTTGGGTGGTGGCATTGGTTTTGAGGTCACCACGCAAGTCTCCCAGTGAGGGTGTCGAGCTCTCGATGCCCGTGGGCGCCGTGTCCGTGCCGAAATGCAGCGAGTTCGCATTGATGGTGACGCTGGGTGGCGTCGTGTCCAACACGTAGGCTTGCGAGAAACGGGTGCCACCGACGTTTCCCGCTTGATCGCGCACCTCCAACTCCAGGGTATTGCTGCCCGGCAACAAGGCCAGTCCACTGAAGTCGGATGCTTGGGGGTTCGTCTGCCAGGTGTGCGTGGTCGCTCCTTCGGTGGTGTGGACGGAAGCGCTGAGATTGACCCACTCGGTGGTTTTGCTGTTGTCCGGGGACACGATGCGCGCCCACAGGGTCTCGGCGGTTGTAGCGCCCGAGGCGGTCTGCAAGGGCGCATCCAGCAACAGCGTGAGGGTCTGATGGGCAGTGGCCGTGATGAAAGCCGCGTGCGTCTCGGCGGTTGTGGACGGGGACGCAAATTTGAGCGTGTTCGGGGTGACGGCATTGGTTGGCCATGTCAGGTCAACCACCACGTCGTAATTGGCTGAAACGGCGCTGACATTGCCCGCCAGGTCGGTCACTGTGGCGGTGACGTGAAACACGCCGCTGGTGTTGCCGAACTGCCCAGCCAGCCAGTTTTGTGTCAGATCGATTGACGTCAACCGGGTGTTGGCACTGCCGCCGATGGTGATAGGGCCACCCCAGGCCACGGGACTCGTGTCGTCTTGTTGCACCCACACTTGCACACGGTCGCCGGCCACCATTTGCGCATCCTGGATATCAAGCGTCACGGTGGCCCCAGACTTCAATGCGGCTTGGTTGTTGTTTTTCACCTGCAACTTCACGGCGGGCGCATCATGGGCCTGCCAGTCGGAAACGATTGGCAGCACGCTGGAATACGCGCCCAAGTTGCCGCTGGCATCGGCCAGTTGGGCTCGCAAGTCCTTGATACCTTCCAGACCCAGGTCGGATTTCAGAAAGCGGTATGTGGCCGAGGTAGCGGTGACGCTGTGCAAAACGGCCTGGGTGAAATCAGCCCCGCCCAGCACCCACCTGACCTGATCGGTGTCGACTCGCCCAGCACCAGGCCAGGTGACCACGACATCCACAAAGTCTTCCTTGGCATTGAGATACACATCCTGTCCGTCAGCACAGGTCAGTGTGGGCGCTTCGGGCACCTCCGTATCCACGATAACGACTGGCGCCCCGCCACTGGACAGACTCTTGCTGTTGCCCGACGCATCGGAAACCACCAGGCCCAGTTCATATCGGTGATCGCCGTCGGTGGCAATGGCGGTCCGGGCGAGCCGAATTTGCGCCGTGCTCACCCCGTCCACGGTTCGGATATCGGCCTGTGTGAGCCGGTGCGTCAGGATGGTCTGGGGTCCTGACGTGGACCCCACTACCGTGGACTGGAACACCAGTACATCGCCCACCGCCATGCCGGTGTAGTTCACCGTGACCGTCAAGACCGGTTGACTCAACCCCAAGGTCACCTCGTTGGAAGTGTCCGAGACCACCAGCGACACCCCGCCGGGGGCCTTGAGGTCGACCATCACCCGGAAAGCCGCCGTCTCCATCTGCCGCCGGGCATCTGTCAGTCCGTAGGCATAGTTCTCCACCAACACCCGCCAATCGTGCTGCGCCTCTTCATGGCGAGGCCATAGCGCGGAATTGAGGGTCACCGGCAAGGTCCACTCGACCCATTGGCCGGTTGCATCGAGCTGAATTTGACTTGCGGTGAAACTGAGTGAGGTCAGCGTGTCGTCCGCGATCCAATCCGTGCTCGTGGTCTCTTTGGATTGGAGTGTGAGCTTGAAGGCTTTGCCACTGAATGACGGCTGGTTCGCCCAGATGAGGGGTATGTCCGTAGCGGTTTTCGAGGGCAGCTGGATTTTCAGCTTCACGCCGTTTTGGACTTCAGCCAGGTTGAACGTGTTGTCCGTGTCCAGCGCGTAGTCAGACGACACGGAAGAGCGAGTAGTCCACTCCGCCACTTGCGGTGCCGCAGCCTCGACCGGATTGACCGAGGTGAGCGTGCCCGCCACCCAAGCGGGGTCCACGGTGAAGACCCGCGATGTCACCGAGCTCGTGTGCCCCAGCAAGTCGGTGGTCCAGGCTTGCACCGTGGTGCGGCCGGGTTGATTCAGGATCTCTTCTGGGGTCAACTCGACAAAGATCTTGCTGGTGTTGAAATCCTCCTGCGTGATCGTGTGCGTCTTCAGCACATTGCCCCAGCGCAGATATAGCGTGCCGCCCACATCGGCATCCCGCCAGGTGTTGTTCACCACCACGGTTCTCCCCGGGTGCAAATCGCCCATGTCGCCTGAGGTCGTGGGGTCGGCCAATGGGGTGCGGGTGATTGTGGTGGCGGTTGGCGTCAGTCCGTCGATCGGCTCGTAATACAGGCCCTCAGCCGGGATAGTGTTGGGGCCAGAGGTGACCAGATCAATGCCTAACGCGTGGGTGGGTGCACTGGCCTTGCCCGTCAGAACATCTGCCTGTCGGACGAACAGGTAATACGTGCCCTCAGTGGCGGGACGGCTGAGGGTGGTCGTCCAATCTGTCTGCTGCAACTCAGCCGCATCATTGCCGATGAGCCATTGATATTGCGCGATGGCGTGCGGTTTGAGCCCCGTCACTTTCACAGTGGGAGTGGCGGTGGCCGTGTGGGTGGTGGTGGATGATTCGAAGGCGTTCAGCCAGGACACCACCGGTTCGGGCAAGGCGAGATCGTCCTGGTAGACATAGGCGCGGGTGCTCAGGATATTGGTTTGGCCGTAAACGTTCCGCAGCCCCAGGCTCAACAGGCCTGCCCCAGTCGCCAGAGAAGATGGCGTGACATGCCAGGTCAGTTGTCCTGTCTCTTGGAGCGTGGTCTTTTGCGCATCCGTCAACGTGATCGTGTTCCAACTCCCTGCTACGCCCGCGGCATTGGTCACGCGCCAAACCAGCGAATTGGCCCCCAGGGTGCCCCGCACCACACCACTGAGGGTCGGCAACTCCTTGTCGTTGACCCAAAACAACCGGGGGTCGGCTTCAGTGCTAACTTGGGTGGCCGGATCCAGCAGGGCGAACTGGGTGATCTCGCCATCGACCCCTGTGGGGACATCGAGCGCCAGGTTGAACGCCAGGGTGGTGGCGATACTCTTGTTGCCCACGGCATCGGTCTGAGTCACCTGGATAGTGTGGGGCCCATTGCCCAGCGTTGGCAGGTCCAAGGTGGCGCTGGTGTTCGTGCCCATGAGGGGGGGCAACTCAACCACAGCCCCATTGTCCACGGCATAGCTCACTTGGGACCCGACTTCCAGATCACGCAACTGCACCTGTCGGGTCGCCGAGGTGTGGACCTTGGTGGTGCCCTGGTAGGTGATGACGTCGCCCACCAGCGTCACCGTGGGGGCCAAGGCAGTGGTATCGAGCTTGAAAGCAATGGTTTTTTCGTCGCTGTTGAGGGTGAAGGGCGTCGACGTGTTACCGGCCAGGTCCTTGGCCACGATGGTGGTGATGATGGCGACATTGCCATCGCCCAGCGCCTTCATCTGGCTGTCGGACAGCTGGATAACCAGCGGATCGACAGGATTGAAGTTGTCGATGGTCAAGTCGACACTTTGGGTCGAACCAGGGCTCTTGTTTTTCAAGACCATGTGGACCTTGTAGCGCACATCGAGGTCATTCGATGCGGTGGCAAGACCCGACACATCCAGAAAACCGCTTGTGCTGGTGGCAGCGCCTTTTCCCACGGTAGGGGCGGTTGAAGTGGTCGATGGCTTGAGAACGCCCTCGATGGCCTTGATGACCAGCGTGGGCGTTGTCACGCCTTCTTTGAGCGCGATGACAGGTCTGGTGACGTCCCTCACGGTCAGAACCAAGTCCTGCTGGCTGGACAGGTCGTCCTCGGTACTTGTGGTGCCCAGGACATCGGCGGTGACTTTCAAGGTGACTTTGTAGTTGTATCCCGTTAGGCCTTGCGCCAAGGCTTTGGCGGTATTGATCCGCTGGGCCTGGTCGGCGTGCGCCACCCCCGTTGCATCAGAGCGCAAAATCAGGCTGATGGTTCCTTGGGTTGCATCCCACTGATGGATGAAAGCGTCTGCATCGTCTCCACTCAACAAGATGTTGATGTCAGACCGGGCGATGTTTTTTAGCACCAGGGTGTTGGAGTTGGAACTCGTAGCCGCTTGATCGGTCGTCGCCACTGTGTAAACCGTCTGGCCGAAGGCGGCCGCAGGGTCCACCGAGGGTCTCGTCGAGGGTGTCAGATTCCAGCTGCTTTGGGTGAATTTCAAATCGACAGCCACTGACGGGTTGCCTGTGGTGGCTTGCTGAATCTCGTAGGCATGGGCCGGATTGATGAGGCGTTTGGTCAGGACGTCTTCGGTGGCGGTTTTCAGCTTGGCGGCCACGTCGTCTTTGAATTGGAAGGTGGTGTTGCTCAGCTGAGTGATGCTGGAAGCCAGGAGGGCTGGCGTCAAACTGGGAGTCGTGTTGAGCGCGGATGACAACACGGCCAAGGCACGGCCGTGCGCGTTGGCTGACCCCATGGCCGATGAGTTGTTGGTTTTGATCGTGGCGATGGGTTCGAGGGCGGTCACATCCGCGTTCGTCCCGAGCCCAAACAAGGCGGCCACTTTCTGGTTGTTGACCATGATGGTGTTGGCGAGATCGCTGGACGTCGTGGACAGCGTCCAGGGTTTGTTGGTGCTGGCTGGCCAAGGAGCTGTCAACTCGGCTGCGATCGTGGTCAGCGGGGTGATATGGGCATCGACGACAACCGTGACAGGCGTCTTGCTGTTGGCCGTGTTGGGCGCGGTCGCCAACACCACGGCACGCAAATCCGTGACGTCGGACGGTTTTCCAGTGGCCTCGTCAAGATAGTCGTCTTGGGAGCTTGCTTGGGCGTCATCGGGGTCAGTCACCCTCAGCATCACAGCTCCCCCGCTGAAAACGGCATCGGTGAAGCTGAGCGTGTACTTCCCCCAACTGCTGGGAGTGGTCGACGTATCTTCTTGCGTTGTGGTGGTACCCAGCACTCGACCCTGGCTGTCGTAGGCGGTGACGGTCATCGCCTTTAGCATGGGCCCGGCCATGAGCACACCGCTCAGTTGGTAGGTCACGGAAGTCACAGGGGAGGTGTTGGCAACAGACGATGCGCTGGACGAAGACTGGCCCGACGCCAATGCCAATAACGGTCCCAGCCCCAGCAGGCCGGACCAACCCGTGCTGCTCAGTCCCTCCGACGCAGACGATGCACCAGCCCCAGCGCCTGGTGCCTCAGCACTTGCTGATGAGGCACCTACCGAGGCGCCACCTGAGGCGGCAGGCTCAACCTCAGCCATGAGCCACGCGCCACCATTACCCTGGATGACGGTGGGCTCGGCAGAGATGCGCATCTGCGCACGCAGGGTTGTCTCAGGCTGCATAGCAGTGAGCATGTCGTTGTCGGGCAGGTCCTCGGTGCTGACGGGTGCTGCCGCTGCGGCGTCCGCCCACTCTGATGACCTCGACCCCGGGGTATCGGCCAGCGAAGACAAGTCGCTCTCGATCTCGGGAAGACGATCATTCGCTTCGAGCAGGGTCTGTCCCTCGGCCTTGACGCGTCGCTGGAGGGCATTAGGCCTTACTGGAGCGGCCATGGGCACCTCATCGGGCTTGCCGCTCAAGGTGGATGGCGTGCGAACGGCTTGGTTGCGCGATGCAGGGCGGCGCTCGTCACGGTCAAGGCGAAATAAGGGGTCGACGACAGGCTGCATGCTCAACGCTCATGAAAGGATTGATGAAGAGTTTTGGTCACTGGTTTGGTGAGGTAGGTCAACACCGTCTGACCTCCGGTGCGAATGTCGATCTGCCCGGTCATGCCGGACTGCACCTCAATGGTCTTGCCGGTGCGGTCGCGTAAGCGGCTGTCGGGCCGGATACGGATGCGAATGCGGTAATAGATGTGCTCACCCGCACGGGTATCCTCGTTCAGCGCATCCGGACTGATGTAGATGACGTCGCCGTCAAGCATGCCGTAGATCGAGTAATCCCACGCATCAAGCTTGACTGTGGCGGGTTGACCCACCGCCACATGACCGATGTCGCCCGGCTTGAGCTTGGCCTCCAGAACCAGTTCGCCGTCGGTGGGCAAGAGGTCGAGCATGATGTCACCCGGTCGTACGCGAGCCCCCCGGGTGGTGATGCGGATATTGCGCACCACCCCAGCGGCCGGGGTACGGATTTCGGTGCGGTTGAAGTTGACGCTGCGATCGGTGAGGGACTGCTGCTGACTGCGCAATTCTTCCTGGACGCGCGTCAACTCGGTTTGCGCATCCTGGAAGTACTTGTTTCGGCGGTTGATGATTTGCCCCTCCAGCTCTGCAACCTGTTTTTGCAAACGCAGGATTTCCACCCGGGAGATATCGCCTGTCTTGAGCAGCGGCTCACTCATGCGCAGCTCTTCCTGCACGTTGTCACGAAGACGGCCCAGCACCGCCAACTCTTCGAGCAACGATCGTCGGCGACGCTCGTAGAGTTCGGTTTGATTGCGAATGAAGTCTGGGAATGCCAGCAATTGCGTGGGAAACTCGAGCTGACCCGTGCTGCGCAGTCGCTGACGCGCCCCCCCTGCGCGAGCGGTGTCTGGGGTCGCGCTGGACTGTATGTCTTGCAACTCGGCTTCGTAGCGAACGATGGCGGCTTGCAATGCAGCGACCTTGCCGCTGGATTCGTTGACGGCGGCTTGCGCCTGGGTCTGCTCCAGCACTGCCAAGAGTTGATTGCGCTGAACCGTCTCTCCCTCGCGTACGAGCAACTTCGCCATCACCCCATCCACCGACGCCTGAATGACTTGCGTGCGTTCACTGGCGATGACTTGCCCCATGGCTTGCGAGCGGGTTTCGATCTGCATCACCGACGCCCAGGCCACCACCCCGACCATCAGGATGATGACCGCGACCAGCACCACCACCGCCCGCTGGCGCCGTGAATTTGCAAACAGCGGCGTGTTCACGCCACCTCCTGAGCTGCTTGCGCTTTTTGACTGGCGCGCTCGGCGGGGAAGTCCGCCGATGGTTCCGCAGGCGACGTTGACGCTTCGCGTGCCCCAGGCTGTTGCAAGCGTTGCAACACCTGGTCGCGCGGCCCGTCAAGCACCACCCCATGCGGGCCCAGCACCACCACCCGATTCACCAAGCCGAGTAATCGGGGCTTGTGCGTGACCAGCACCAGCGTGTCAGTGGTGGCCAGGTGACGCTCGATGGCGCGCAAAGCGGCCATTTCGGCGTTGTCGTCCATGGAGGCTGTTGGTTCGTCCAGCAACCAGACCCGTGGACGCGACAACAACAGGCGGGTCAGGGCGACCGCCTGTCGTTGCCCCCCCGAGACCCCACTACCGCCTTCGCCAATGGGCAAGTCCAAGCCCCGGGGGTGTGACTGGATGAGGTGGATCAGGCCCGTGTCCTGGCAGGCCAGCAGTAAGGTGTCGTCGTCGATACCCAACAAGCCGCTGAGCAGGTTGTCACGCAAGGTGCCCGAGAACAATTTAACGTCCTGCCCCAGATAGGCCACGCGCTGGCTGAGCGTGGCGCGGGAGATTTGCTGAATATCGAGTCCATCCAGCAACACGCGGCCGGCCTGGGGTTCGTACAAGCCCGCCAGCAGTTTGAGCAAGGTGCTCTTGCCACTGCCAATCAGCCCCAACACCGCCACGCGCTCGCCAGGGCCTACCGACCACTGCGAAATGGACAGCACACGAGGTCCTTGGCCGTAGGCGAAACTGATTTCCTGGACCTCGAATTGACCCCGGATGTGTTCGCGCTCGATGGGGTGATCGACCCCATGGTTGTCACCCCGCAGCAGAAAGATGCGCTCGAGTTGATCGAGGGCGGACTTGGCATTGGCCCATTGCACCATCAACCCTGGTAACAGACCGATGGGCGCTAACACGCGGCCTGAGATGATGGAGCAGGCGATCAAGCCGCCGGCGGTGAGATCGGTACCGCTGGTGGCGATCCAGGCACCCACGGCAATCAGCAAGACATAACTGACTTGCTGCAGGTAGCCTGCCCAATAGGTGGCGGATTCGCTGCTGTGACGGACCAGGGCGTCTTCGACAATGCCTTGTTCGGACAAGGCGTTCCAGCGGTTCAGAAAGGCCCAGCCGCTGCCCTGTGATTTGATACGTTCCGCGCCATCGACAGCCTCGACCAACAAGCCCAGCTTGCGGTTGTTGGCCGCCATGCTCTGGCGTGTGTGGGTTTCGATGCGTGTGCGCGCCAACAAGCCAATGACCAGCGACAGCACGAGGAATACCGCTGCCACACCCGCCACCATGGTGCCGCCAATGGCCACCATGATGACCAGAAATACCAACGCAAACGGCGCGTCCACCAGCGTGTAGAGCGTCGCAGAAGACGCAAAACTGCGGATCAATTCATAGCTGCGCAATTGCGAGGAGAGCGTCCCCACGCTGGGCGGGAACTGATCCAGCCGCACGTGCAGCAAGCGTTCGAAGATGCGCCGCGACAGCCGCGTGTCCATGACCTGGATGGTGTGATCCATGAGGGCCGAACGCGCCTGCTTGATCACCATCTCCAAGGTGATGGCGATCAGCACACCCACCGTGAGCGTGACCAGGGTCGACAGCCCGTGCGAAGGAATGACGCGGTCGTACACCTGCATGCTGTAGAGCGAGGTGGCCAGCAACAGCAAATTTGCGATGGCGCTACACACCGCCACTTGCATGAGGCCGTTGCGGTTGTCTTGTAGGGTTTGCCACACCAGCGCTCGCATGGAGCCTTGCTGCTGCCACCCTGCGGCCAGCGGCAACGCTGCGATACGGGCTTTCTCAGGCCACTCGGCATGACGCCCGGAACCGTTAATGGTTTCGATCAACCAATGGCCGTCGGCTTGCCGCGCATGCAAGATGAACCAGCCTAGACGCGGCGCACACCCGATCCAGGGACCCGCTTGCGAGGTGTGTTGTGCCGACCAGACCAGACTCGGGCACCCCAGGGCCCGCAACGCCTGGTCCAGCGCCTGACAGGCCTGGACCACATGAGCCGACCCCATCTGATCGAGATCCTGCTCGGCCAGAGCGCTCACGCAGGCATCCACCACATCGGGTCGGTCCAGGCTCAACCAAGGCCGCAGTTGCCGGCAACGGCGGATCAACCAGACCGCCTGTTGCGCCAGGCGCACCTCATGAGCACAGGACATTGTGGGGTCCAGCATTGTCATTCCAGCCCAGCTCGCCAAAACCCCTGGCCGGCGTGCAAGGCCAACCGGTACTGCAAGGCGCGCATCTGCGCCTGCGCCTCGGCCAGCGCCAGTTCGGCCTGCAATTGCTCACGCACAGCGTTTTGCAGGTCGAGCCAGCTTTTGCGACCAGTGACAAACAAGCGCTTGGACGATTCGGTCAGCTCACGGGCTGCCTCTTTTACGCTGTCAAGGTCAGGCAGGCGCAAACGCAAGGCCGCGTAGTCGTTCCAGTCTTGGAGCAGACGTTCGTCAAGTTCCTTGAGGGTGCCCTCTTGCTGTTGCTCCAAGGCACGCAGCCTGACCTGCACCGCCTCCAGTTTGGGCAACACCGACACACCGGCACCCAGGCTGTATTGCAAGCTGGCATAGAAGCGGCGGCCCTCGGCCATGAGGCCGTCGATCTGGCCGTGCTGTCGCTCGGCTCGCAACGACACAGTGGGCCAGAGCTCGGCCTTGAAAGCATCCATCTCGGCTTGCTGCAACTCCCGTTGCCATGTCAGACGATCGACCACGGGGTGTTGCGCACGCGCGAGTTCGCGCAAACGCTCGACGCCAGCCTCCACATCAGCAACCCAGGGAGTCGCATCGACCGGTCGGCCGGCTGGTTCTTGCTGGGCCAATTGGCGCAATTGCCCCAGGGCAGAAGTTTGCGACGCGCGCGCCTGTAGCAGATCGGCCCGGGTCTGCATCAGGCGAACCCGCGCCAGCGTGAGGTCAGCTTGCGCGGACACACCGGCATCGGTGCGACGCGACATCAATTCGTCGAGGTCTTGCAGCGATTGCAAGCCCCGCTCGAACACCTGCAGTCGTGCCGCCTGGACGGAATGGGTTTGCCAGAACCCCAATACCTTGGCCGCCAGTTCGTGCTCGGTTTCGCGCAAATTCAGTGTGGCCAGGCGCAAGCGGATGTCCGACTGTCGCACGCCGGCCGAGATCTTGCCACCGTCCCACACGGGCTGAGACAAGCGCGTCACCGTGGCCGCCTGTCCGCGCAAGGTGTCGACGGTCACGCTAGGCGTTGGCCAGTATTGCCAGCGAGCAGCCCGGACATCGGCCTCGGCTGCCCGCGCCTCTTCCCTGCGGGCGCGCACCAGGGGGTGGGATGTCAACACGGCGTTGACCCAATCAGCGACACCAGGCGGGGTCAGCCCTGGCGCCTGCGCCACCGCTGGTTGCGTGCACAGGCAACCCAGACCCATCAGGTATATACCGGCCCACCCATGAGAAAATAAACGCTTTAGTACACTTTTAAAAGAATGCAACACACCCATACGATTTTCAAATTTCCATCCCTTGACCACCTACACCCCCATCGGGTTTTGGCTTTCGGTGAGAGAAACTTTACGTATTAATGGTTTTTCATGACATAGCACAAATCAATATGCTTATTAACTATTTATAACTGGCACGTTTATTTTTCTGCGTCATGTGTCCGCGGGCCGACCCACTGAACGCACTCGGGTTGTGAAGGGTTTTTCATGCCTGACTTGAAATCACGTCAAAAGGACGTATGATTAGCACTCGTTGGAGATGAGTGCTAACACCATTCATGGCACCCATTTCCACAAAACAAACCACGCCCGCGTCTAGCAGGCGTTTTGTTTGACTCAATCTGATTCACCATTTGGGAGATCTCATGAAACTTCGTCCTCTGCACGATCGCGTGATCGTCAAGCGCATCGACAGCGAAACCAAAACTGCCTCTGGCATCGTCATCCCCGACGCCGCCGCGGAAAAGCCTGACCAGGGTGAGATCCTGGCCGTTGGCCCGGGCAAGAAGAACGACAAAGGCGAACTCTCGCCCGTGGGCGTGAAAGTCGGCGACCGTGTTCTGTTTGGCAAGTACAGCGGCCAGACCGTCAAGGTCGACGGCGAGGAACTCCTCGTCATGAAAGAAGAAGACCTGTTCGCGGTCGTCGAGAAGTAATTCGTTCAACAGTCAAGGAATAGAAAAATGGCAGCAAAAGACGTAGTGTTTGGCGGCGAAGCCCGCGCGCGCATGGTGGAAGGCGTGAACGTTCTCGCCAACGCCGTCAAAGTGACCCTGGGCCCCAAGGGCCGCAACGCGGTGCTCGAGCGCTCGTTCGGTGCCCCCACCGTGACCAAAGACGGCGTGTCTGTGGCCAAGGAAATCGAACTAAAAGACAAGTTGCAAAACATGGGCGCGCAGATGGTCAAGGAAGTCGCTTCCAAGAC
>JACCDT011591343.1_pt1 | contig 32515 bp, 33 predicted proteins | sample 7446291 | NCBI WGS metagenome assembly JACCDT01 (sample SAMN15323446, study PRJNA562643) | freshwater metagenome | isolation source: river surface water | place: USA:Blue River Watershed | collected 2017-08-17
CTCCTTTTCTTGTTTTCTGGCGGAAATACTCCATGGAGATATAGGTCCAGATATCCCTGCAAAAATCAACCAGAATGGTATTGATCCTTTTCATTGCATCAAACTGTGCAGCCAGGTGATCGTAATGCTCTATTTGAGTGGTGTATTGCTGGCGTTGGAGTCCCAGTTTATCAGCACAAAATTTATTTCCAAATTTCACCCAATTTATTTTTGGATACGCTACATGATGTGCGTTGAAATTGCCAGTTGCGCCGCCGAATTTACAGGAGTAAGGTATTTGGTGGATCAGGTTCAATTGATTTTCCAGTCTTTCAACGAAGACCATGATTTCCTTACCTAGTTTAGTGGGAGACGCAGGCTGACCATGTGTTCTGGCCAGCATGGGTATGTTTTTCCATGTTTTGGCAAGATCTCTGAGTCTTATCGTGAGATTAGAGATAGCAGGCAGGTATTCATTTTCCATTGCTTCTTTCCACATCAATGGAATAGCAGTGTTGTTCACATCTTGTGATGTGAGTCCGAAGTGCACAAATTCCTTCAAATGTCCCAGTTCAAGCGCATCCAACTCTTTTTTCATGTAATACTCCAGGGCCTTTACATCGTGGTTGGTGACTTTTTCCAGGTTCTTGATTTCATTGGCAGTTTCGTTGTTGAAGTCAGTATAAACTGATCTTAATTTATTGGCCTTTGCGGATGGCAAACCAAACAGTTTTTCTTGAGAAAGGGCAATGAAATATTCGGTCTCAACCCTCAGTCTGTATTGCATGAGTGCGAATTCAGAGAAATAGCCAGCAATTGACTCTACTTGTGATCGGTATCTGCCATCAACGGGGGAGATTGCTGAAAGTGTATGAAGTTCCATGAAGATCTTGAATTGGTGTAACTTTGCGCCAAAATTACGTCAATATTGGTGGAAAGGAAAATCAGGGTTGGAGCGGTCAGTTATTTGAATACCAAGCCTTTCATTTACGGATTGGAGCATGGCCCTATAAAGGATGAGATTGAGCTCTTGTTGGACTATCCGTCCAATTTGGTGAAGATGCTTCAATCAGACCAAATTGACATTGGTCTCGTCCCAGTTGGCGCATTGCCAAGTTTAGGTGAATATCATATCATATCTGATTACTGCATCGGTACAGAAGGAGAGGTTGCTTCTGTGGCAGTTTTCAGTGAAGTCCCCATGGAGCAAATCGAGCAGGTTTACCTTGATTATCAGTCACGCACCTCTGTTCTGCTATGCAGATTATTATTCGAAAAACACTGGAAGAAAAATGTACAATTCATCGATGCTAAAGACGAAGCGTATATCAAGTCAATCAAAGGAACTACTGCCGGACTGATCATCGGGGACCGTGCCTTGATGAATTACAATCGTTACAAATATGTATATGATTTAGGTTTGGGTTGGAAGGAGATGACAGGACTGCCTTTTGTTTTTGCAGTTTGGGTGAGTTTGAAGAAACTGCTACCTCAACAGGTTGGTCAATTTGGTGCATCACTTGGAAAGGGAATATCAAATATCGATTTGGTCGAATTGGCGCCAATCGCAACATATGATCTCAAGAGATACCTCAATGAAAATTTGAGTTACTTGCTCGATAATAAAAAGAGGCATGCATTGGACAATTTTATCAGGCATTTCTAAATGCGAAAATATTGAGTTGGATATCAAACGGAGTGTTTATTTTATTCTTTATAAATGGCTTAGGGAAAACATTGTTTGCCTCCTTGATATAAAAATTAAATCCCGCATCATTAATTATTGATAAAATTTCAACCAGTTTATGTTGATCTTCAAAAGTAGAATGATACTCTACAAATAAATTTTTAATAAATTTCAGTTTGTCTTTACAGTCTTTGAGTACTTCATATTCCGCTCCCTCTATATCGATTTTTAATAAATCAATTTCTTTATTCAAAAGATCTGCTAGTCTGATTGCTCTGATTTTTAAACTGACTTCATCATTGGTGGTATTATTTGTTATTTTTCCACCCATTGCACCAGAAGCTTCAAATATTATTTCTTCATGGTTATTCCAAACGGGATTCTGAAAGATTTCGACATTGCTAAATTTCCAATTTGCAAGATTGTTTTGTAGAATTTGAAAATTGGTGAAATCTGGTTCAAACGCAATGATCCTAGCATTTGGATATTGCTGTTTGAAATTTAGAACACTCATTCCGATATGTGCCCCACAGTCAATAATCAACGGATTCTCTTTTTTTGATTCAAACATATAAATACCCTCAAAAAAGATTTCTTTCAGGCAATGTATCAGCTCTTCATTACTCTTGTAATTGATTGTTTTTCCACATGCACTTATTTGTTTTAAGTGTTGGGAATCATCGTGTTTGATTATTTTTTCTCTGATCCAACTTATTCCAACAGAACGATATGGTGATCTCTTGGCAATTATTTTACTAATTGAGGGTAATCGCATTTTCATTTTAAGTTTTTTCCTAGCATAACCAGGTGTATTTTGGAGAATTTTTCAAGTCTAATAATTTCAATATTTGTCTTGTCTGCAAGATTTCGTATTAATTCAAGGTCAAAAACATGGTGGTGAACGCACCTGTTTTCCATGTTATTTAAAGTTCTATTTTTGAATGTATCAAAATCAATTCCGCTTGGGTCTTTGGATAGATCATGTAGTGCAAAAATTTCTTCAAAATGCGTTTCATCATTTTCTTCAGTCCCCCTCGTAAAATCATCTTCCAAGTGATCAATAGTTGTTATTGGTCTTTTGTGATCAAATGTTCCTTCTTTGTTAGGTAAAACAAAAAGAAAACACCCATTAGGTTTTACTACACGCTTCCATTCAAGAATTGAATTGATTGGATTTGCAAGATGTTCAATGTTGTGTGAAGAAAGCAGAAAATCATATGTTGAGTCTAATATGCTATTCAAATTTGATGCTTCTGTAATAAATTGTTTTCCTGTCTTATTTCCAAATTTAAAATTAGAGCCTTCTGATAAGTTTCCTTCCCAAACAGTATTACTACTAAAATTTACATTATCAAGACTCTTTATTGACTTGTATATAGGCAGAAATCCATTTGTATCAAAATGACTTGTTGGTCCTCCGATCTCAATACCATTTTTGTTTTCCAAGTGCTTAATGAATTGTCCATGATTATTAAGTCTTTTTGGAAAGTAGATTCTGAATATATGCTCAATTTTGTTTTTTATTGACATCAACTTCATATTTTGCCCATTTTCTTTCGACTAAAATCTATGTAGCCCTTAAGTGCGTAAAAAATATATTTTAATCGTTCATTTCCATACATAATACCATTTTTAATTTCATTAAAAAATATATACGAATTCAAATGGTGTTGTTGATTTTTAAATTTATTTCTTAAATAAAAATAATTTCTAGATATGTAATATGCTCTTATTGGCGAGTGAAAATGTCTTTTTTCTAATTTTAATGATGGTGTGATTTTGGTTGCAGATATACCAATATTATGATTTAGTACTATTGACGTGAATTGGATTGTTTTAAAATATTTTTCAAATATTCTCAAACAATATTCAGTATCTACACCGTCTATAAATAACTCTTCATTAAAATAACCAATATCATTTATTGATTTTATAGGTAGGATGCTGCCAGATGTTATGAGCAGCTTATTCATTTCATAGTATTTTGTATTTGCTAAAATTTGTTTTCGGTCATGGAGGATGCCGTACATGCTGATATTTTCAATATTTAACTCTTCGATCAAAAATTTATACTTAGTAAGATCGTTATTTTCAAATGAAGAATCCTGATCCATTGTAAGGAGGTGATCGTATCCTTCGTTTAAACACATGTAAAACGCACTATTTAATCTTTTTGCAATCCCTTCGTTTTTCCCGTCCCAGTAATATCTTGTATTTTTTAATTTATGTATTTGATTTTCAAATGTATTTGTAGGGGAATTGTCATAGATATATACTGTATCAACTTCTTCTATATATGAAGAAATATTGTTAAAAACTGACTCATCCGGGTAGTATAGGATTACTACTGCTGCTAATTTCATTTTATTTACTTTTGTTCTTGTCAAATGAACAACCCTAGTATATCAATTTGCATTCCTGCTTATAAAAACAAAGCCTTTCTCGAAAGGCTTCTAGACTCTATAAAGATACAATCTTATAAGAATTTTGAAGTTGTCATTACTGATGATAGTCCAGATAATGATTTATTTGAGTTATGTCAGCGTTATAATGATTATTTTGATCTAAATTATTTTAAGAATCCTTTAAATCTAAACACTCCTGAAAATTGGAATGAGGCTGTAAAAAAGGCAAAATATGAGTGGATTAAGATTATGCATGATGATGATTGGTTTGTTGACGCTGAATCATTGGCTCATTTTGCAAAGACAATCTTTGTAAATCCATCTGTATGTTTCTTTTTTTCAGCGTATCAAAATATCTATTTTGATGAAAATAGAAACCAGAAGATGTATTTGTCGTTATATTGGAAATCATTGTTAAAATTTAATCCGGAGATTTTAATTTCAAGAAATGTAATCGGTCCCCCAAGTGTGATATTGTATAAAAAATCTAGTCTACAATATGATAATTCCATGAAATATGTAGTTGATATTGATTTTTATACAAGCTATTTATCTTCAAACAAATTTTTATACATCCCTCAGGTTTTAATCAATGTTGGTATTCATTCTTCTCAGGTAACAAAATATACTTTTGGCTTTTCTGATTATCAGTTTAAAGAGGGGATTATAATGATGATAAAAAAAAATGATCATTATTTCCAAAATCTTATTGTTTACGATGGATGGTGGAGGCTCTTAAGAAACTTTGAAATCACTTCGAGCGAAATATTTAAATCATATTCTTTATCTGCAAGGCATTTTGATGTTATCAAGTCTATGATTGAGCGTCAAAATCTTTTTGGCAAAAGGGTTTTGAAAAATGGAATTGCTTCAAAAATCATCATGTTTCAATCCTATCTAAGAGCTTTCATCTCAAGAACTATCTAATAATTAATTCAATAAGAGATTGTTTTGATAGAAATATTAGCCTGAACACCTGCCATCTCCAGTCAGGGTATTTTTTTTTCATGAATGTTAAGTGATTCTGGTTGCTAGTTTTTCGAATTGCCCTAGTTTTTTCTTTTGAATTACTGCTTCCCTTATGAACATGCATTACTTTGCCTTCTGGGAGAAATACAATATTGTATCCAAGTTGTTTAAATTCCCAGCACCAGAGCGTATCCTCGCAATACATAAAAAAATCTTCAGAGAGTTTTTTAGATGGGAGTTTATCTATAATCTGACGTGGAAAAAACATAAAAGCCCCCCAAACCCAGTCGCATTCTACTATTCTATCATGTTTAAAATAATGATGCAGCATGAGTTCCTCTCTTTGTTTTTTTGGTAATAAAACATACAAGGGGAAGATTTCAAGTAGTTCCCATCCGATGCTCCTGAATTTTCTGCAGTTGTGCTGAATATTACCGTTGGGATAAAATAGCTGGACGGTGGTCATCCCGCATGTTGGATGTTGTTCCATGTATTGAAAGCATACCTGAGAAGCGTTGTTTCTTAACTCGCAATCACTGTTTAACAACAAAATATATTTACCAACTGCATGTTGAATGCCAATGTTGTTGCCAATGGCAAATCCATCATTGGATCTATTTTTGACCAAATGGATGGATGGAAATCTTTTTTTTAATTCATCAGGATCCATGTCAGGAGAGGCATTATCAACCACAATGATCTCAAATTTCAGATCATTTGTGTGTTCGTAAATTGACCTGATACAATTGGAGGTTAATTCGAGTGTATTGTAGTTTACTATGACTATTGAAAGATCCATCATTGTATTTTGTAGAACAGATGTCTATTCAAAGCAATATTCATGAAATGAGGTAAAGAGCGTATGATGTTTTTACAATAGCCAACAAATTGTGTGAAACTGAATGATGCCTTACCCATTTTAAAAATGTTCTCAACTATTAACCCAACAATGAAAATGGGAATCTCTATGATGTAGAATATTGCAATGAAAGAGAACCATGCCAGTCCCCATTGTCTCCTCACCCTGAGCATTTGAGAAACGATGATCTGTTGGGCTTTTTTGCTCCATAAGTCATTGGAGTTGTCGTATTTTTTAATGTTATAATAATTTGAACTGGATCCTCCACCCAAATGGATAACTGCCATGTTGTTGTATAAAATCAATGGCCCCCACTTGCGTAACCTGGAACACCACTCGATTTCTTCAGCATACATGAAAAAGTCATTATCCAACATTCCAGCTTTCTGTATGGCTTTTTTTGAGGTGAGTAAAAAAGCTCCTACAACCCAATCAACTTCAATATCATTGTTTACTTCAAATACATTGGGCTGTTTGACTGAAAGGCTTTTTGCACATTTTCTGATGAAACTTCCGAGGTAGGGTAGAGGGAGTAAAGTATTTGCTCCTCCTCTTACAAACCTTGCACCTGAATGTTGTACAGATCCATCCTCATTTAACAATTGAACTCCACAGGCAATGTATTTATCCTGTCTTGAAAAAGAATGATATACCTTTTCAATGGCATTTTCTTTTATGATTGTATCTGCATTGAGAAGAAGAATGTATTCTCCGGTGCTGTTTTCAATTCCTTGATTGTTGGCTCTCGCAAATCCCGCATTGTATCCCATTTGGAGACATTTTACATCCGGAAATTTCATTTGGATGGATGAAAAATCATTAGCATTGGAGTCATTATCAACAACAATGATTTCATAAGAAATGCGCATGTTGCTTTGCATGATTGAATCAATGCAATTGATGACGTGGTGGGATGAATTATAATTGACTATGATGATCGAAAGATCCATTAAGCGTTGGCTGATTTTCTTTGATTGATTAAAAACATCGAAATGCCGCCAATCACAACAATATAAAACGCCCAGCCAGATAAATTTGCAATGTTGGAGGATCTGTAGTAGACCTCGGGTTCAAACTTAAATGTTATCTCATGAGATCCTGCTGGAATTTCCATACCTCTCAAAAAATAATTGACTTTTGAATAAGGCATAGATTTTCCGTCAACATATGCATTCCAACCGGCAGGGTAATATATTTCACTGAATACAGCAAATTGAGCATTGTTCGATTTAAAATCATAGACAATCTGATCGTTGTCATACTCTTTCAGTTTGATGAAAGATGCGCTGTCTTTTGAATATTTTTTGATACTATTTTTATCGCCGGTAATAACTGCAGTTGATACAACATTCAGCGAATCAATTTTTTTTAATTCTTCTACTTGGTCTGCAACAGCAACCAAGGAATCAACCAGCCATGCTGCACCCAATGCTTGGTCGTTTTTTTGGACTTGCGGTGTTCCGTTTTCTGTATTTGCAGGTACGATGATATATTTTGTATCAAGCATGTTCAATACATTCAAACTTAATTTACCATCAAATTTTGTTTCAATGATATCCTGATAGTTTCTCAATTTGGCAGCATGGTATCCACCAATTGATCTGTGGAAATAGGAAGTCCTGGTTTCAGTAAATGCATCGTTGCTGGCATTGTATACCCTGAAATGCTGGTCTTTGTCATCCAGTATCAATTTATCAGCTTGGGTAGGAGTAAAATTTTTGGCCAATAACTCTTCTTGGTCAATATACAATTCCTTGTTTAAGTATTTTGAGCCATTGTAGAGTAGGTCAAATGTATTTGCAGCGATCAATACTGCTAAAAACACTTTCACATTCAATATTTTTTTGAGGTACATGTATATCAAGCCTAATAAGCCTACTAAATAGAACAAAAGAGTAACGATCGATGATCCAAATGTCGCTTTTCGTTGCTCTTTCAAGGCATCCAGGACAATAGATGACATGCTTTTACCTTGTGATTGATTGTTATCGAAAAATTCCTTCAATTGTTTGTCAATGAAAGGAGAGCTGTAGTCATTGAGAATGTAGATCAAAACACACAACAGCAGCACTGCACCAAATGCGTAAGAAACTTTTTTTATGAATTGAGCATCACCCATGCTTTGGGATGCAATTTTATTAATGAAAAGTCCAGCTGCCAATGGCACAAGCAATTGGATCATGACAAGTGACATGCTTGGCGCCCTGAATTTATTATAGTAAGGCATTGATGAGAAAATAAATTCGTTGAACGCAGGGAGGTATTTTCCAAACGCCAATAGTCCACCCATCATCATGGCAATCCCAAGCCAGATCGCATTTTTATCTCTCAAGAAAACGAGTCCCAATATAGACAACAGAAAAGCGATGATTCCCATGTAATTGGGACCAACAACGCTTTCCAACCCGCCCCAATAAGCTGGCAGTTGCGCTGCAAGTTGTTGCGCATTTTGTGAGGGAATGTTTTGATCTTCCAATGCTGCAACAAATTTAGAATCTTCCGGAAGTGTCGATGAGCTGCTGGTTCCAAATGCATCTGGCATGAAGAGCGTGACGATTTCGGGAATTTTAATGCTCCACATGGATGCATAATCATAATCCAGTCCAGATGTTTTTGTTTTGACTATTTCGTTGTTGACAATCTCAATATTTTTTCCACCTCTCATGGTGTACTTGGAGTAGTCAACTGAATTCATCAGTATGGGAGCTGCATTGCCAATGCTGATGACAGCTGCAACAATGCCGATTGACAATACTTTGAGCAAATGGGTAAATTCTTTTTCTTTCAGCCAGTTGAACAAATACGTCAATGACATAATCAAGCATATGATAAAAAGGTAGTATGTTATTTGTGGATGATTAGAGGTAATATGTTGAGTAAGGTATATGGTAAAAGCAACCAATCCGATCCAATATTTCTTATCAAACAACAATTTTAGTCCTGCCAGCACACCAGGTGCATATGCCAAAGCAGCGATTTTTGTCATATGACCTGCATTGATGATCTGCGGGTTGTATGAAGCATAGGAATAGCTCAAGGCGCTGAACAAGGATACATAAGGACTCAAGCCGAAAGAGAGCCCCAGGATATAAAAGGCAATTGCGGCTATGAAGAAAAAGTTAGCAGGTTCTGGGAGTCCGATCGACATGAAACTGCCGAAATTAAGCAGTGGTGACTTCCAGGTATACAGAATTTGAAAATTCGGCATCCCGCTGAACATATGGGTATTCCAAAGCGGCAAATTGCCCTTTTGCTCCAAATGATCGGTGCTGTTCTTGATCATACCTTTCACCTGCACCATATCATGTTGCTCCAGTTTGAGTCCCTGGATGGCAGGCAAGCAGAAAAGGATCGTTACCATTAAAATGACCCCCACTGAAATCAGATGGGGCAGCAGTGATTTTAGGTTGAATTTCTTCATTTTTAGCGCTTTGATACCTGAAACAAATGTAATGCTAAAACCCTCAATCTCAGTCTTTTTGTGAAATGTTGACAAACATTTTCATGGCATTTATGATATTGTTTTATATTGCGTTATCCATCCATTTCCTATCTGAGAAACCGCAGTTTTCACCTAAAAAACTTACCATGCGGATTTCCAACATTTCTCTATCTGTACTCGCAGCTGTTTTGCTGTTTTCCTGTTCGAAAGTTGAACTGACTCCCGACAATTTATTGCTGGACATTGATGCCGCAGCAAATACAGGTAACCAGTCATCCAATGCAGAGTTTATTCCCAATGAGCTGTTGGTGAAATTCAAAAAAGGAACTCCTGAAAATGCAAAAGCAAAAGCACTTGGATTGCTCAAGGCAAGCCTGAAAGAGCATATACATACAGCCGCCATGAAGAGATCTGGTGATGACCAAGGTGTATTGTTGTTGAAAGTAAATGAAAATGCACTGGATGCCATTGCCAAGGCAAGAGGATTAGGAGAAATAGAATACGCTGAGCCAAATTGGATTTATCAGCACCAGTTAACATCAAATGATACTTACTTGACCAATGGATCTTTGTGGGGAATGAGTGGAGCATTTGGTTCAGGAGCTTCAACAGCATGGGCTAGTGGGAAAACGGGTAGTTCAAATGTTTTTGTTGGAATTATTGATGAAGGATATATGCATACTCATATAGACCTTGCAGGTAATGCAGGTACTAATCCTGGTGAGATAGCAGGAAATCGCAAGGATGATGATAGAAATGGCTTTGTTGACGATATTTACGGTTGGGACTTTGCAGGGAATAATAATACTGTTTTTGATGGTGTAGTAGATGATCACGGAACGCATGTTGCAGGCACAATTGGCGGAGTTGGAGGCAATGGAGCAGGTGTAGTTGGTGTTGTTTGGAAAGTTAAGATGTTGAATGCAAAGTTTTTAGGAAGCACTGGGGGAACAACCGCAAATGCCATTATGGCTGTCGATTATTTCACTGATTTAAAAACGCGTGCAACAAATTCTATTCCCATTGTAGCCACCAATAACTCATGGGGAGGCGGAGGATTTAGCCAAGGACTGAAAGATGCAATAGATAGAGCGGGAGCTGCAGATATTCTATTCATTGCAGCTGCTGGAAATAGTGGTACCAACAATGATGTAACTCCATCCTATCCATCTGGATATTCATCTGATAATATTATTGCCGTTGCATCAATAACTAGTACAGGTGCTTTGAGTAGTTTTTCTCAATTTGGGGCTAATACTGTTGACATAGGAGCACCTGGTTCTGGCATCTGGTCAACAGTACCAGTAAGATCTGGTAAATCCGTAGCATCTGGCTATGCATCTTATAACGGAACATCTATGGCCACACCACATGTCACTGGTGCAGCTGCATTGTATAAAAGTTTAAATCCTACTGCAACAGCAGCTCAAATCAAAACTGCAATTTTAGGAGCTGTAACACCTACTGCTTCATTAGCTGGTAAGACAGTTACAGGAGGTAGGTTAAACGTCTCAGGCTTTTAAAAACTAATTATTCTCATTTCCAAAAGCATCCCCCGGGATGCTTTTTTTATTTTATTCGTAATTTTCAGAAAATAGTTAACGATGAGTTTCATCAAAGAATTCAAACAATTCGCCCTAAGGGGGAACCTCGTAGATATTGCGGTGGCTTTTGTAATGGGAGGTGCCTTTGGAAAAGTGGTCTCCACATTTACTGAAAAATTGATTGCGCCTTTGATTGGACTGCTAACGGGCGGCACCAATTTCTATGATAAAAAACTAATCCTCAAATCTGAGATCAATGAGGTGCTTGATCCAAGTGGAAAAGTAGTTGTTCCACATGGTGCAGAAGTGGCCATCGAGTGGGGTGCTTTTGTGACGGTGGTAATTGACTTCATCATCGTTGCCTTCGCCATGTTTCTGATCATCAAAGGCATCAATGCACTCAAGAAGAAAGAGGAGCAGGCATCGCCTGAAGTGTCCAAGACGGATCAACTGCTGACTGAAATAAGAGATTTACTTAAAAAGTGATTTGACTAAATCTGCCACGACTTTGTCAATAGGCAGACTCACTGCGTGTGCGCCGAATTCTTCCATGGGAACCATCCTGAAGGTCTCTGTTTCGCCGGTTTCATTGTATATGGCTAATTGTGACTGATCGAAATCAAATGCTTTGGCACGCAGCGGGACTTTTATCAATTCCAAAGGTTCTACTTTATAGTAGATGGAGACGATTTGATGCTCGGGATTGAATGCTGACATCTGAAAAAAATCAGTCGTATACAAGTGCTCCTTTACGTCAACCTTTAAATCCATTTCCTCCATAAATTCCCTGGCCAAGCAAGCCCGTGTGCCTTCACCGAACTCCAATCCTCCTCCGGGAAATTTGGTATAATAGTTTCCACGGATGAACTCATCACTTACCAATACCTGGTTGTCATCTGAAATGAGAATACCGTATACTCTTATGTTGAACATGATCAGATTTCTATTGTTCCTGCATACACAAATTGCGCGGGACCGATCAACCAGATATTGTTGAACTCCTGAGCGCCGACACGATCAAATGCTATCTGCAATGCACCGCCTTCTACTTCAACATTGGTCAATTGAGGCCCCATTTTTTCCGAAAATGCCAACGCAGCTGCAGTGGCGCCTGTTCCACAACTCAAGGTCTCATTTTCAACACCTCTTTCATAGGTGCGGATTTTAATTCCTTCACCAACCCTCTCCACAAAATTTACATTGATGCCCGCTTCCTTGAAAAGCTCGTTGTATCTGATGCTTCTTCCTTTTTGAAAAACATCAACATCTTTTACGGCATCAACATACTGAATGAAATGCGGGGAGCCTGTATTCAATATGCTATCAGATCCATTTTTTTGAATACCATTCACGTCCTGCATTTTCAATTTGATCCATCCGTTATCAAGTATAATGGCCTCATGCGGACCATCACTGGCGGTAAATTGATATGCTTTTTTGATGATCCCTTTGTCATGCGCAAATTGTACCAAACATCTTCCGCCATTGCCGCACATGCTGCCTTCATGGCCATCTGCATTGTAATAACGCATCTTAAAATCATATCCATCCTCATTTTCCAACATCATGAGCCCATCGCTTCCAATGCCAAATTTTCTATCGCATAAAAATGCAACCTGCTCCAGGGTGAGTCCATCATATGCGCCATCCCTGTTGTCAAGCACTACAAAATCGTTTCCTGTTCCCTGATATTTGCTAAAAGATATTTTCATTTAAATGCTTTCAAGTGTTGTTCGAATAAGCTTGTCCATTGTAGCATCTGCATCATTCGAGAACTTTCCTGCCAATCTGTTGGCTACAATTGCACTGAGTGACAAACACGCGTGTCCCAATAATTTTCCCAAACCATATATTGCCGCAGTCTCCATCTCAAAATTCAAAATGCGCTGGTTCCCACATCTGAAGGCCGTGAGGTCATGGTTGAGATTCGGATTGGCGAGTCCCATTCGGATGACCCTTCCCTGTGGACCATAAAACCCGGGACATGTAACGGTTATGCCGCAATGTGCAATGTCTGCAAATTTTGATAACAATCCTGCATTGCCGGTTGTGGCATAGGGTTGAATATTCGGTGAAAACCTGATTTGCGATTGGAACTGAGACAAGAGATCAAGCTCATGTTGATCATCATGGCGTGCATAATAATGCAGAAGGTTGTCGAGTCCAACTGCATGTGTTGAGGCAACAAAGCTATCCACTTCAATATCTTTTTGAAGTGATCCGGAGGTGCCAATACGGATCAACTGCAACTTTTTTTTCTCTTTTTTTTCAGTCCTGCTCTCGAAGTCAATATTCACCAATGCATCCAATTCGTTGAAAACAATGTCGATATTATCCGGACCAATCCCGGTGGAAACAACACTGATTTTTTTGTTGCCGATCCATCCCGTATGGGTGATGAATTCACGGTGATGTGATTGGTGTTCCATGCGGTCGAAATACCTGCTCACTTTTTCAACCCTGAAAGGATCCCCGACTGTTATGATGGTATCACCAATTTCATCCGGACGTAGATCCAGGTGATAAATGGCGCCTCTGTTGTTGATAATCAGTTCTGAAGATGCTATCGGGTTCATTGAATAGGGCTCTTTATTAATCCGTTCAAAATTAGTACTTTTGCAACGGTTCAATAAGGTTGAATCAATTGGTCCTGTGGCCGAGTGGCTAGGCAGAGCTCTGCAAAAGCTTCTACAGCGGTTCGAATCCGCTCGGGACCTCCAAGCGAAGTGAATCTTCGCTTTTTTTCTTATGACCAGATACTCAAAATGGATCAGTTTATTGGCATTTGCCCTCTTGGTTGGTGCATGTTACCTTCCTTGGGCCTATTATGCAGATGTTGATAAACATTTCAATGGATTTTTTTCTGAAAAAAACATCTACGGCAAACCCTATAAATTGCTGTTCTTTTTTGGAGGATTCACCACACTGAGTGCATTTATCAGGAACTCATGGCTCAAGCGGGCTGCACTTTTGGTGGGTGGATTGAATGTGGCATATGCCATTAAAAACTTCCTTTTGTTTGGGTCGTGTTACAGGGGATATTGCCCAGAAAAAGAAATTGGACTCTACTTGATGCTGATTTCTTCTGTGGTGATTTTTGTGATGAGTTTTTTGCCGGAGGGAAAGTCTGTTAACAGTTAACTGTTAACGGTTAACTCATTTCTTAATCTCTTTGCTCCAGGTGTCTTTCAATGTAACTGTTCGATTAAAAACCAGTTTGCCATCTTTGGAGTATTTGCTGTCAAGTGTGAAGTATCCTTTTCGGATGAATTGAAAATGTTCGCCCATTTTTGCATCAAGCAAAGATGCTTCGATCTTAGCATGGGGGATGATTTCCAGGCTGTTTGGATTGATGTATGATTTGAAATCACCTTCCTCAGATGAAGGATCTTCCGTGTTGAACAATCTGTCGTACAGTCTTACTTCCGCTTCAGATGATTGATGTGCATCGATCCAATGAATCGTTCCTTTCACATGAATGCCGGAGGTATCTTGTCCGCTTTTGCTCTCAGGAATGTATTCGCAGTGCACTTCCGTTATTTTTCCGTTGGCATCTTTCCTGAAATCCTTGCACTCAACAATATAGGCGGACTTCAATCTTGCTTTCATGCCGGGTGCCAAGCGAAACCATTTTTTGGCCGGGACTTCCATGAAATCTTCTGCTTCAATCCACAGCTCTCGTGAAAATGGCAGATCCCTATATCCTCCATTGTCCTCCAACTCAGGATTGTTTTCGCTTTTGAGCATCTCTGTTTTTCCTTCAGGATAGTTGGTGATGATCAGTTTTATGGGATCCAATACAACCATTCTTCTCAAGGCCGACTTGTTCAAATCTTCACGAACAAAAAATTCAAGCAAACCAACATCGATGACGTTTTCTCTTCTCTGCACCCCAATTCTCTCACAAAAATTCCTTACTGCTGCAGGAGTGAATCCCCTTCTACGGATACCAGAAAGGGTGGGCATGCGTGGATCATCCCATCCGTCCACAATTTTTTCCTGCACCAGTTGCAGCAATTTTCTTTTGCTCATTACGGTATAGGTGAGATTCAATCTCGCAAATTCAAATTGTCTGGAGGGATGTATGCCCAGTTGTTCGATGTACCAGTTGTATAAGGGGCGGTGGACTTCAAATTCAAGTGTACAAATGGAATGAGAAATATGTTCGATGGAATCTGATTGTCCATGTGCAAAGTCATACATGGGATAAATGCACCACTTGTTGCCTGTCCTGTGATGTGATGCATGCTTGATGCGGTACATGATGGGGTCGCGCATGTGCATGTTGGGAGAGGTTAAGTCAATCTTTGCCCGCAAAACTTTTTCTCCATCCTTGTATTTACCATCCCTCATTTCCTGAAACAGCTGAACGTTTTCTTCAATGCTTCTGTTTCTGAAAGGACTTTCTTTGCCCGGCTCAGTGGGGGTTCCTTTTGTTGCAGCAATTTCTTCAGCACTCAAATCATCCACATATGCCAATCCTTTTTCAATCAACTTCATTGCAAAGGCATAGAGTTGATCAAAATAATCAGATGCATAATGTTCTTCCTCCCAATCAAATCCCAACCATTTGATATCCTCCTTGATGGAATCCACGTACTCAGTATCTTCTGTGACAGGATTGGTATCGTCAAAACGAAGATTGGTTTTACCCTTGTACGTATCACCCAATCCAAAATTCAGACAAATGCTCTTTGCGTGTCCCAAATGCAAATATCCATTCGGCTCTGGAGGAAAGCGGGTGTGAACCGTTTTGGTTTTTCCAGATGCCAGATCAGCCTCGATGATTTCTTCTAAGAAGTTAAGTGATTTCTCTTCGCTCATTGCTTTGAATAGTCGGCAAATTTACTAAAATAGGAGCTAACATTTGGCATTATAGCGTTTCCAGTATCGGAAGCGATTGACGGATGATGTCAGCTGCCTTAGTGATTTGCGCTTCATTGATCACCAGTGGGGGAGTGAGCCTGATTTTATCACCATGGGTTGGTTTTGCGAGCAAGCCTTTTTGCATGAACGTTTCACACAGTTTCCAGGCTGCATGGGGATTCGGGTGATTGATTTCAATCGCATTCATCAATCCCTTTCCTCTTATGTCCCGGATGAATGGTGATTGACATTGACGCAGTTTTTCCCGAAAGAGCCTACCCATTTTTTCCGCATTGTCAGCCAAGTTTTCTTCCGCCAGCACTTTCAAAGATGCTATGGCCACAACGCTTGCCAATGGATTGCCGCCAAAAGTCGACCCGTGCTCACCAGGTTTGATGGTCAGCATCACCTCATCATTTGCCAACACTGCACTGATGGGCATGGTTCCACCGCTCAATGCTTTACCCAGCAACAAAAGATCAGGTTGAACATTTTCATGATCACAAGCCATCATTTTTCCTGTTCTGCAAAGTCCGGTTTGGATTTCATCTGCGATCATCAAAACATTGAATGAGCTGCACAAGTCCCTGACCTTGGCGAGATATCCCTGATCCGGTATGATGATGCCGGCTTCACCCTGAATGGGCTCAAAAAGAAATGCGGCAATATTTTTTTCATTTAATTTTTTTTCCAATGCGCTCAGATCATTGTAAGGAATCACCTCAAATCCAGGCATATAGGGACCAAACTGGCTGTATGACGAGGGATCAGTGCTGAATGAAACAATGGTGCTTGTTCTCCCGTGAAAATTTTCTGAACATACAATGATCTTGGCCTTGTTTTCTTCAATCCCTTTTTTGACATAGGCCCATCTTCTTGCAAGTTTGATTGCTGTTTCAACTGCTTCCGCACCGGTATTCATGGGTAGCATTTTATCGAAACCCAACAATTCTGTGATGTATTTTTCAAAGATCCCCAGTTTGTCATTGTAAAAAGCCCGGGATGTCAAAGTAAGCTGAGGAGCTTGTGCAATCAGTGCTTCAATGATGGTTGGGTGACAATGTCCCTGATTGACGGCAGAATAACCGCTTAGGAAATCAAAATACTTTTTCCCTTCCACATCCCACATTTCACAGCCCTTGGCTTTGCTGATGACAACGGGAAGTGGATGGTAATTGTGTGCGCCGTGTTTTTCTTCGAGGTCTATAAAGGATGAGGAATGCATGAAAATATATGTATTAGTTGTAGTGGTTGTAATTGTTGTAGTTATTGACAGTTGACGGTTAACAGTTAACGGTTAACTGCAATCTGTATTCTAGATGATGATAAAAGGATAAGAACCTAATGATTCAAGAGATCCAGGTTCATGGAGAGCAGGGTATATGTATTGCTCTTTTGCATATGCGAATGTAATCATTAAAACCCAAAAGCAGGGGGTGATGATGTTTCTTGGGTTAACTTTTTGGCTTGATTAAGTTTACCTCGAATCCTTTGTCAGCAAAGGGTTTTCCGTCTGGGATAGTGTTGAATATCCCATAAAAACTTGAACCGCTTCCCGTCATGGATGCATACACTGCCCCCATCCCATACAGATCATCTTTGATCTTTTTTAAAACAGGATAAGTTTGGAAAACGGTTTTTTCAAAGTCATTCATCAAAGCATCTTTCCAGGTTTCTATCGGTTGTTGAATGATGTCTTTGCATGGTTGGACAGAGGCATCGGGACGAACATTTTTGAAAGCGTCTGCGGTAGAGACATGGATACCCGGACTGACCATCAACAGATGATATGTTGAGAGATTGAGCTGTATTTCCTGCATTTGCTCGCCTCTGCCGGTTGCGTAGCATGGCTTGTTTTGGATAAAAACAGGACAATCGCTTCCGAGTTGCAATGCATAACCCTCCATTTTTTCATGATCGAGTCCCAATTTGAATTTTTCATTCAACAGCTTGATCATGAAAGCTCCGTCTGCAGATCCCCCGCCCATGCCTGCTCCCATCGGAATATGTTTATGCAGATGGATTTGTATGCCAGGTAATTGCGGAAAATCATTTTTCAGCAGATGATATGCTTTAACACAGAGGTTCTGCTCTATGGTACCCTCAATTTTCTTGCCACTGCTGTTAAAAATGATTTCTTGCGAGGGACGTTGAACGACTTCCAATACATCGCACAATCCGATGGGATAAAAAACTGTATCGAGGTTGTGGTATCCATCCGGTCTTTTGGATGTGATCCTCAATCCAAGGTTGATTTTTGCATTGGGAAAAACAACCATTCAGTTATTTTTTTCTTGCATTGATTTCATCGCGAATAGCGATGGCTCTGATATAATCTTCCTGTTCAAGTACTTCGTTGAGCAAAAGGTTCAATTCGTCGAGCGACATGGACCTCAGATCTTGTGAAGTTGAAATACCGGGTTCGGGTGATTTGCCAACCGACACTTCTTCACCCTCGGTATTTTCTACACCTGCAACATCAAAAATGTTTTCGTATATGTAAATGGGACAACCAAATCGTACGGCCAGTGCCAGTGCGTCGGATGTCCTGGAATCTATTTCAACTGTATCGGACTCACTGCTGCAAACAAGCTTGGAATAAAATATGCCTTCCTGCAAATCTGAAATGATCACTTCATGTAAATCAATCGTGAATGCCATCATGAAATTCTTCATGAGGTCATGTGTCAACGGACGCGTAGGTTTCATTCTTTCCAATGCAACAGCAATGGCTTGAGCTTCGAATCCGCCAATCACAATAGGAAGTCTTCTCAATCCATTTACCTCGCCCAATACAACGGCGTAGGAATTGGTTTGTGTGATGGAGTGGGAAAGGGCAACAATTTCCAATTCAATCTTCTTCATACGAGGCTCTAAATTACATCAATTTAGCCTAGATTTTTTACTGCCTCTATGATCTTGGGCATGACCTGAAAGGCATCCCCTACAATTCCATAATCGGCTGCTTTGAAGAAGGGTGCTTCCGGATCGCTGTTGATGACAACTATGGTCTTGCTTCTGTTTACACCTGCCAGGTGTTGAATGGCTCCTGAAATCCCAACAGCTATGTACAAGTTGGGAGATATGGCAACGCCTGTTTGTCCTACGTGTTCATGATGCGGTCTCCAGTTTGAGTCCGCAACGGGACGGCTACAGGCTGTTGCCGCACCGAGTGCCTGGGCAAGCTCTTCGATCATACCCCAGTTTTCTGGGCCCTTCAGTCCGCGGCCTCCGCTGACAACCCTGTCGGCATCGGCCAATGAAATACTGCCTTCGTTTTTCTTTGTTTCGATGATGTTGAGAGAACCAGCGCCTATTTCTACGGATGATTCAACGACTTCTGCAGATGCTTCAGATGATTGAAGGATTTCAAATGCATTTGCATTCAGTGAAATGATTTTTATAGGTGTCAGGATATCTACATCCGCAAATGCCTTTCCTGAGAAAACAGATTTCCTGACTTTGAATCCATTGGAAGTATCAGGCAATTGCACCGCACCGGTTACGAGTCCAGCGCTCATTCTCACCGACAACCTTGGCGCAACAGCCTTGCCCAACAATGAATTGCTGAATACAATCACTTTCGCCTGTTGTTGGCTGCAGATATCTGCAATGAAATGGCATGCCAATTTATTGTCAGACAGCATGGTTGCCGTATGTTTTTGATGAATGACTTTTTTCAATCCAAATTTTCCCAATGAAGCCAGATTTTCATCAGTTGCTCCCATGACCAATGCACAGGAATCTGTTCCGAGTTGATTCGCAAGTGCAACTCCATAAGAAATGGCTTCGAGGGATTGCTTTTTAATTTTCTTCTCTGATAATTCTGCGATGATGATGACAGACATAAAAATATTTTTAAATGGCTTTTGCTTCTTCTCTCAAAAATTTAACCAACAATTCTGGCGTATCTGCCGGAATCAGCTTTACGCCTGCTTTTGCAGGGGGCAATTCAAATCCGGTTACTGAAGTAAAGCTTTCGGACTGCACAGCTTCTATTACTTTCAATGGCTTTGTTCTTGCAGCCATGATGCCTCTCATATTGGGAATTCTTGCTTCTGCCATTCCTTTTTGGCAGGATACCACCAGCGGAAAAGGCGCGCTGATTTTTTCTTCTCCGCCATCTGCTTCTCTTGCAACAACCGCACTTCCATTTTCAATATCCAATTTTGTAGCCAGACTGACATAGTTGGCATCAAGCAATTCAGCAATCATGCCACCAATGGCTGAACCGTTGTGGTCGATGGTCTCTTTTCCTGTCAACACCAAATCGTATCCCTCTTTTGCAATCACTGCTATTTGTTGTGCAATGAAAAATGGATCGTTGTTGTTTGAATCAATTCGGATGGCTTCATCACCACCCAGGGCGAGTGCTTTTCGAATGATGGCCTCATTTTCATTGTTTCCAACATGGATGAGGTGAATAAGGGTAGATGGATCTTTCTCTTTCAATTCAATTGCACGTACCAGGGCATACCATTCATCATATGGGTTGATGATCCACTGAACACCTTCTGCGTTGAATGTTGTGTTTTGATCGGTGAACGAGATTTTTGCCGTGGTATCAGGCGTTCTGCTGATGCAAACAAGTATCTTCATGGTCTTGATGTTTTGAAATTAGTTGTCATGACAACTATCTTAACATAAAGGTAACGACTGGTGGGGTATTTTTGTATGATTATTAAATGAAATTTTGATGAACAGAGTTGAAAAGTTAAAAGAGATGATTGAGCAGTTTCCCAATGATTGTTTCAGTCGGCATGCCTTGGCAATGGAGTTTATCAAAATGGGTAATACAATAGAAGCCATTCAGGAGATGGAAAATATTTTGGTGATCGATGAAAATCATGTCGGTACATACTATCACTTGGCAAAAGCCTACGAAAAAATTGAAAAGTTCACCAACGCGTTGGAGGTGTTGGAAAAGGGGATTAAAGTTGCTGCATCCAATGCATCTCATAACGATTACAGAGAGTTGAACGGCGCCTTGGACCAGTTAAAAAATGAACTGGACTTAGATTGAAAAATTCCTCACATACCAAAGATTTGTCTTTTAGATTCAAGGATTTTATTGAGTCACAAAAATTATTTACCCAACAGCACCATTTGCTGGTTGCGTGCAGCGGCGGAATCGACTCGGTAGTTCTTGTGCATCTTTTGCATGAATTCCAATTTGATTTCAGCATCCTGCATTGCAATTTTCAGTTACGTGGAAAGGAAAGCAACCGTGATCAAGCATTTGTCGTTCAACTTGCTGATCAGCTCAGCATTCCATGCCATGTAAATACATTTGATACGGAAAAGGTGATGAATGAATGGGGGAAGGGAGTCCAGGAAACCGCCAGGATACTCAGGTACAATTGGTTCGATGAGCAAGTCAATCTTCATGCTGCAAATGGCAAACAGCCTTTGCTGCTTACAGCTCATCACCAGGATGATCAGCTCGAAACGGTTGTTTTCAATTTTTTTCGGGGTACGGGTATCGCGGGACTCACGGGCATGAACACCAAAGATGGATGTCTTGTCAGGCCCCTGCTGTTTGCATCAAGAAATGAAATAGAGTCATATGCCATCGATAAAAAATTAAGTTGGGTGGAGGACAGCTCAAACAAAGAAACCATTTATGCCAGGAATCAATTGAGGCACGATGTGTTTCCTCTGCTTGAAAAAGCTGTTCCATCTTTCAAACAAAATCTGTCCAACAACATCAAGCGTTTTCAGGAGACAGAAATGCTTTTCAAGCAAGAAATTGCTTCAATTCAAAAACGTGTTGTAGAAAAAAGGGATAAGGGGTATGCTATTGCAGTTAATAAGATCAAACATCTTGTCCCCTTGGATACCATTGTCTATGAGATCTTTTCCCCATTCGGATTTACAGCAACACAGACTGGGGAATTGAAGAAGTTATTCATTGCCCATACCGGAAGTTTCATGCAATCGCCAACCCACCGTGTATTGAAAAACCGCGATTGGCTGTTGATAGATCCATTGCATGAAATTTCTTCAAGTGTATATGTAATAGAAAAAGACCAGTCATCAGTTTCTGTTGGAGATAAAGCCATTTGTATCTCAATGCACGAAAATTCCTCGATGCTCTCAGCTGCAGCAAACGAAGCTTGGCTGGATGCCTCCAAATTGGAATTTCCTCTTCTTGTACGACCCTGGAAGAACGGTGATTATTTTTATCCTTTAGGGATGAAAAAAAAGAAAAAAATATCAAAGTTCTTGATCGATCAAAAGCTATCCAAGACAGAAAAAGAATCACAATATGTGATTGAATCAGCAAAAAAAATCGTCTGGGTTGTTGGCAGGCGTATAGATGAAAGGTTCAAAGTATTGCCCCATTCAAAAGAGATCCTACAGTTGAAATGGGATTGATCAGCCAATCACTGATTTGATAAAGTATTGAAGAAGATCAATGTTCGCCAACAATTTTGCTGCTGCATAAGTGAATACCACTCCATAGATGCTTCCCCAGAAATGCGCATTGTGTCCGATGTTGCCGCCTCCTTTTTTTGCCAACACAGCTGATAGTATCAAAAATCCGATTCCAAAAACGTATCCGGGAATCGGGTAGGGAATGAAAAAAAACTGGATGGGCATCTTGGGTTGTATGGTGATGGCAGAAAAAACTACAGCAGATACAGCACCTGATGCACCAAGCGATCTGTAAAAACTTTGATCCCTGTATTTGAAATAATCTGGAATGACTGCAACGATGATGGCTGTGATGTACATGATCGCCAACAGGGCTCTTGATAAATTGCCAAACAATGCAAGGAAGAGGTAATTCTCCAGTGCAATGCCGAAGGAGTAAAAGGATACCATGTTGAATATCAGGTGCATGGCATCTGCATGCAAGGCACCATGTGTAATGAATCTGTACAATTGTCCCTGTCTTTTGATTCTGAAGGGCCAAAACAACAAATCTTCTTTCATCGTTTGTTTAGAAAAAGCGATGAATGAGGTGAGAGAAGTAATGACAATGATCAAGAAGGTTATGCTCATTATTTGTGATGGTATTTTTCATTTTTGATGATGGTGAATGCCCTGTATACCTGTTCGGCCAAAATCAGACGCGCCAATTGGTGAGGAAACGTAAGTTGAGAAAGCGACCATTTAAAGTCAGCCTTTTCAAGAACGGATTCATCCAAGCCAAATGCCCCTCCAATAAGGAAAACCAATTTTCTTGCACCCATATTGGTTTTTTTGGTGATGAAATTTGCCAGTCCGATGGAATCCAACTCCTTTCCATATTCATCCAACGCAATAAGTGTCGTGTCCTTGTCGATCCAATCTAAAATCATCTTTCCCTCCAATCGCTTCAAATCATTTTCACTCAGCATGGCGGCGTTTTTCGGGACGGGTATGATTTCCCATTTAAGGGAACAGTATTTATTGATGCGTTTCGAATAATCTTCTATGGCAGATTTGATGCCTGCGTCATGCTGCTTTCCAATACTCCAGAATTCAATCTTCATGATATGTACAAAGAAAACGAACATTTTTTGTAATTTGATTGATCAAATCCCTGCAATGAAAAAATTGATCTTCATTTTATCCATCCAGCTTATTTCCTTTTTCGTATGTGCGCAAATCAAAAAGGCTCCAAACAGAGCGGAAGGTGAGGGTCCCTGGACCCAACTCATTCTTCGTGGCGCTACATTGATCAATGGAACAGGGGCACCACCCAACGGTCCGGTTGACATTGTGATCGAACAAAACAGGATTGTTTCCATCAGAAATGTCGGCTATCCCGGAATGGCGATCAGACAGGGGTCAAGACCTGTTTTGAAAAGTGGCGGCAGAGAAATTGATTGCAGTGGTATGTATATTCTGCCTGGATTTGTTGACATGCACGGACATATTGGAGGGACTGAGCAGGGGACACCTGCAGAATATGTATTCAAATTATGGATGGCGCATGGCATCACTACCATCCGTGATCCATCATGTGGCAACGGACTCGAATGGGTGTTGGATCAAAAGCAAAAAAGCCTATCAAATTCCATTACAGCCCCTCGCATCTTGGCATACACTGCTTTTGGCATGGGAGCCAAAGGAGGCATTTCAACGCCTGAACAAGCCATTGAGTGGGTGAGGGAAAATGCGAAGAAAGGCGCTGACGGAATCAAGTTCTTCGGTGCTGCACCATCCATCATGGACGCAGCCTTGCGCGAGAATAAAAAAATTGGATTGCGTTCCTGTTGCCACCATGCACAGATGGATGTTGCAAGATGGAATGTTGTGAATTCAGCAGAAGCTGGTTTGACTTCCATGGAACATTGGTATGGTTTGCCGGAAGCATTGTTGGAGAAAAATACCATTCAAGAATATCCGCTTACGTATAATTATGCGAATGAACAGCACAGATTTGAAGAAGCAGGAAAATTGTGGAAACAGGCTGCGAAACAAGGATCAGAAAAATGGAACAGCGTGATGAAAAAATTATTGGACCTGGATTTCACACTGGATCCAACCTTTAATATTTATGATGCAACCAGGGATCTACACAAAACCCGCAGGTTAGAGTGGCATGATGAATATACACTTCCTTCCTTGTGGAAATTTTACGAACCCAGTCGCCAGTCACACGGTTCATTCTGGTTCAACTGGGGTACAGAGCAGGAGGTTGCGTGGAAAGAAAATTACCGCATCTGGATGAGTTTTGTAAATGAATACAAAAACAAGGGGGGAAGGGTTACAACAGGTTCAGACAATGGTTTTATATACCAAACCTATGGTTTCGGATATGTAAGGGAATTGGAAATGCTGCGGGAAGCAGGGTTTCATCCGCTTGAAGTGATCAGATCTGCAACATTGTATGGCGCACAGGCGCTGGGCATGGAAAAAGAAATTGGATCTGTTGAAGTGGGCAAGTTGGCCGACTTGGTTGTCATTGATGCCAATCCGCTTGAAAACCTACAGTATCTCTACGGCACAGGTGCAGTGTATTTGAATGAGCAGAATGAAGTGGTGCGAAAGGGTGGAGTGAAGTATACCATCAAGGACGGCATCGTTTATGATGCGAAAAAGTTATTGGCAGATGTAAAGAAGATCGTTGATGATGCCAAGAAAGAGACCGGAAACATCAAACAACCTGGAATAAAATAAATATGTACATGAAAAATATAGTTTTCATTTTTTTGATTTTCCCCGCCTTGTTGAAGGCGCAACAATTGCCATCGATCGCAGAGAAAACAAAGGGGCTCGTAAAAACCGAGGGCTTCATCCCTTTTTACAAGGATGATGCGAATGGTAAAATTTGGCTGGAGATCAATCAACTCAACACTGAACTGTTGTATGTAATGTCATTGCCTGCGGGACTCGGATCGAATGATATTGGATTGGACCGGGGACTGCTTGGAGGCGGAAGAATTGTAAAGTTTTCCCGCGTAGGAAAAAAGATTTTAATGACAGAACCCAATTATGGATACAGGGCGCTTTCAGATGCTGCAAGGGAAAAGGCTGCAGTAGAGCAATCATTCGCCCAGTCAACTTTGTGGGGATTCACTGCTGAAGCCGAGCAAAATGGAGCAGTGCTGATAGATGCAACAGAATTTTTGACAAGAGATGCCATGCAAGCTGCCAACAGAATCAGGAACATGAAACAGGGCAATTATGTGCTCGACAGAGGTCGCTCTGCGCTGTATTTTGGTTCCTGTAAAAATTTTCCTTTGAATACAGAATTGGAATCAACCATCACTTTGGTAAACAATGACGGCATTGCAGGTGCTTATGTCCAAGCAGTCGCGCCATCCACTGAAGCGATCACTTTACGCATGCACCATTCATTTGTGCAATTGCCAGATAATAATTATCAGCCCAGAGTATTTGATCCAAGATCAAGCTTCAACCATGTTTCCTTTTATTACTACAGCACTCCTGTTTCAGAGCCCATTGAAAAATTCTATGCAGTAAGACATCGCTTGCACAAAAAAAATCCATCTGCAGCCATCAGCGAGCCTATCAAACCAATCATTTATTACCTCGACAATGGAACGCCAGAGCCGATTCGCAGTGCACTGTTGAAAGGAGCCGCATGGTGGAACCAGGCATTTGAAGCAGCCGGTTATAAAGATGCTTTCATTGTAAAAGTGCTGCCTGATTCCTGCGATCCCATGGATGTCCGATACAACATGATCAATTGGGTACATCGTTCTACAAGAGGATGGAGTTATGGTGCGAGTGTTGTTGATCCCAGGACAGGCGAAATCATCAAGGGACAGGTATCTCTAGGTTCCTTACGTGTGCGACAGGATTATATGATTGCTCAAGGATTGTTGTCACCTTTTAAAGATGAGCCACTTACCGAAGACTTGATGCTCAAAATGTCACTCGAACGTTTGGAGCAGCTCAGTGCGCATGAGGTTGGTCATACCCTGGGACTCATGCATAATTACGCAGCAAGCACTGTCAACAGGTCCAGTGTAATGGATTATCCCCATCCGCTTGTTCAATTGGACAGCAAAGGGAATATTGATTTGAAGGATGCCTATGATCATAAAATTGGTGATTGGGATAAAGTGGCCATCACGTGGGGGTACGCGGATCTGAGAAATGAAAAGGATGAAAAAAATCAACTGGATAAAATACTTTCTGATGCATATGCAAAAGGGATGAAGTTTATCAGTGACCGCGATGCAAGAGCTGCAGGCGGTTTGCATCCTGATGCACATTTGTGGGACAATGGGAATGATTTGTTGTCGGAATATGAAACCGTAATGAAGGTGAGGGAGAAAGCTTTATCGTCATTTGGAATGAACAGCCTTCGCAAGGGTACACCAATGGCTTTTCTGGAAGATGTGCTCGTCCCAGTATATTTTCACCATCGTTATCAGGTTGAAGCCATTTCTAAATTGGTTGGCGGCATGCATTACACATATGCATTAAAGGGTGACGGGCAACTTGTTACTGCACCACTCTCAAAAGAATTGCAGCAAAAAGCCATGCAGCAGTTGATGAAGAGCATTGATCCGTCATTCCTTGAATTGCCATCAGGCATTGCTTCACTGATTCCTCCAAGACCTGCTGGATATGATTTTAACAGAGAGTTGTTCAAGAAAAAAACAGGATTGGCTTTTGATCAGTTAGCTCCAGCAGAGGCTGCTACAGATCTTGTATTTTCATTTCTTTTTCATCCTGAGAGAATCAATCGGCTCTATCAACATGGACTCAAAGGGGGATACGGACTTGCAGAAATGTTGAATGCAGCGATCAATGCAACATTTAAATCTGTCAGAAAAAATGGCATGCAAGGGGCACTTCAAATGCAGACAGAACAAATGATGATGACATACTTGCTGTCTACTTCAGTGCATACGGCAGTATCCTACCCTGCAAAAGCAACGGTGGTTTCTGTTTTAAATGGACTCAAAAAGTTTATGGAAACACGGAAATCAACTGCAAATGCTGAATATGCAGCTCATTTGGAAATGCTGTTGATGCGATACAAAGAGCCGGAAAAAGCTACTCCTGCTATTTATCTCGATGCACCTCCAGGTGCCCCGATCGGGTGTGAGGATTTATTTTGAGGGTGCTGAAAATTTTTCATGAAGTGCCAGTACCTGTGGTATCAGCATTTTTTGTTCATCATTGTAGATGATTTCATCACATAGCCTGAGCTTTATTTCTTCATCGATCTGATGTTGCAATCGATCCATTACCTGCTCGTAGCCAATGCCATCTCTTTTCATCGTTCTTTGTACCCTCAATGGATGAGGAGCGGAGACTCCAACAATGACATCAAATTCTCCCTGAATACCACTCTCAAAAATAAGGGCTGCTTCCTTGATGGCATAAGGGGCTGTTTGCTTGTTCATCCATTCTTTTCCATGTTCTATGGTATATGGATGTACCAATCTATTGAGTTGGAAAAGCAGCGCCTCCTGTTTAAACACTTTTTCAGCAATCAGTGCTCTGTTTAATTGTCCGTTGTTGTATGCATCCTGCCCGAACAATTGTTTTATTTCATGGATCAGCTTTGGGTGACTCGACATGATTTTTTTTGCTTCTGCATCTGCATAATACACGGGTACTCCCAGTACCTCAAAAATTTTGGCAACGGTAGTTTTCCCCGATCCCATTCCGCCTGTTAGTCCCACCTTAAGCATGATCAAATGTAAATAAAAAAAGCCTGGAAGGGTATTCCAGGCTTTGAGCTAAGCTTGTTGCAATTATTTTGCTGCGGCAGTCTTATTGAGCTGTTCACTCCACTCGAGACTGATAGCAGATTTTTCAATTTTCATAAATGAACCGGGACTCACTTCAATTTGAATGGTAGAGTCATCATTTACTTTGTTGACAATGCCATGTATGCCGGCAATGGTAACAATTTTATCACCTTTCTGAAGTTCCTCTTGAAACTTCTTTGCTTTTTTTGCTTTTTGAGCCTGCGGACGGATCATAAAGAAATAGAAAACCACAATCATACCCCCCAGCAATACCAGCTGCATGATACCTGCATTGGGAGAGGCTTGTAAAAAGAATGTATTCATCATATTGTTTATTTGAAAAAGTTTTACAAATGTAGCCAATTAGGATTGTTTTTTGAATTCTACTTTTTTGATGGATCCAGCTGCTTGAAGCTCTTTGTGAATGCTGTCAAGAATTCCGTTGATGAATTGACCGCTCTGTTGTGTGCTGTAACTTTTTGCCAGATCGATGTATTCGTTGATCGTGACTTTGGTTGGAATGGTTTCAAAATAAAGAAATTCACAAATTCCCATCCGGAGCAGAATCATATCCAATGCAGCAATGCGCTCCGGATCCCAATTGTTTAATTTGGGCTTGATCATTTCCATTGTGTAGTCCTTTTTCTCAATGGCAGTTTTCAGCAGATTCAAAGCATAATTTGTCTTTTCCGGACCCACTACATCATTGAATTCATATGCAGCCGGCTTGCTTAAATAATTCAATACCATTTGATAAATCATTTCAGCATCATCGTCCCACTGCAAAAAATGTTCTTCGAGAAAATCAGTAAACTCCTCATTGGCCATCATCAGATCGGTAAAGATGAAACTCAGTATCTCCTTTTCAGATTTTTTATCACGAGATTCCTCGTTGATATATGTCTTGTACAACTCTGTTTCAACAAGTGACAGGTATATTTTTCTGATCAGTTCCTGGTTTATTTTTTCCGCAAAATGTTTTTGTTTTACAATGGATTGAAAAGAAGCTTTTTCCAGAATATTCCACAACAGGGTGTTTCCTGCAATTTTGATATTCACATGGAGGTCCTCATAGCTCGGCAGGTGTTTGGTCGAACGCAACTTGGCGTCGGTTTCTGCGTACCTGGCAATTTCTATGATTGAAAAGATGCAAAATGCAAACAATTCAGCTGTTTGATCCAAATATGATTTGAGTAGTTTGAGGGAACTTGTTTCCGAAGAGGAGGTCGACTCGGATTCTGCTGCGTATAGGCACTGCATCACTTTTATCCTGATATTCCTGCGACTGATCATGGAAAGAGCTTTTTTGGGGAGTCGCAAAGATAGTTGATATCCGTCCTATGTCCAATTTTTAGCCTTTTCTTGTGTTAAAATGGCATACAAAATCAGAGGGTAATATGCCATTTTCCGCCTTTTTTAGGCCTAAATCGGTGACTATATGACATATTTTCAATTTTGACCCAGTGGTACAAAATTCGATCATATGGGGTACAAGCTAAACTTGATATTTTTAAACTCAAAACAAAACGCTATGGCTAAGAAGTTAAACATTACCCCCCTACATGACAGGGTAATCGTGAAACCTGCTCCGGCAGAAGAGAAAACAGCAGGTGGCATCATTATCCCAGACACTGCAAAAGAAAAACCACAAAGAGGAACAGTTGTGGCTGCAGGCCCAGGCAAAAAAGAGGAGCCTATGACTGTAAAAGCAGGCGACACCGTTCTTTATGGAAAGTATTCAGGAACTGAGATTTCCGTTGAAGGACATGACTATTTGATCATGAGAGAGTCGGATATTCTCGCAATTGTTTAATTCAAGCTAACAATTAAAAAACTATAAAAATGGCTAAACAAATATTTTTCAACTTAGACGCCCGCAACAAGATGAAGAGAGGCGTTGATACGCTTGCTGATGCGGTGAAGGTTACACTTGGGCCAAAAGGTCGCAATGTTGTTATCGAAAAGAAATTTGGAGCACCTGCAGTTACCAAAGACGGTGTTACCGTTGCAAAAGAAATTGAACTGGAAGATCCTATTGAGAACATGGGAGCCCAGATGGTGAAAGAAGTTGCTTCCAAAACTGCTGATGTAGCAGGTGATGGTACTACAACTGCAACTGTTCTTGCTCAATCCATCATCACCGAAGGATTGAAAAACGTAGCAGCTGGAGCAAATCCAATGGATATCAAAAGAGGTATCGACAAAGCTGTTGAAATTGTTGTTGCCAATCTTCAGTCACAGTCACAAACTGTAGGAAGCGACAACAAGAAAATTCAGCAGGTGGCTACCATTTCAGCCAACAACGATGCTGAAATCGGAAAGCTCATTGCAGAAGCCATGCAAAAAGTTGGCAAAGATGGTGTAATCACCGTTGAAGAGGCTAAAGGAACTGAAACATCTATCGATATCGTAGAGGGTATGCAATTTGACAGAGGGTACATCTCTCCATATTTTGTTACCAATGCCGACAAGATGGAATGTGAATTGCAAAATCCTTTCATCCTGATCTACGACAAGAAGATCTCTGCAATGAAAGACATTCTTCACATCCTTGAGAAAGTTGCTCAACAAGGTGCTCCTTTGTTGATCATTGCTGAAGATTTAGAAGGTGAAGCAATGGCAACTTTGGTTGTTAACAAACTGCGTGGCACATTGAAAGTAGCTGCTGTAAAGGCTCCAGGTTTCGGTGACCGCAGAAAGGAAATGCTGCAGGACATCGCGATCCTTACAAAAGGTATTGTGATCAGCGAAGAGCAGGGCTTCAAGTTGGAGAATGCTGACTTGACCTATCTTGGTCGTGCTGAAAGAGTTACCATCGATAAAGACAATACCATTGTAGTAGGTGGTAAAGGCAAGAAAGATGAAATCAATGCCCGTATTGCTCAGATCAAAACTCAGATCGAGTCAACTACATCCGATTATGACAGAGAGAAATTGCAAGAGCGCTTGGCAAAGCTGAGCGGCGGTGTTGCAGTATTGAATGTAGGTGCTGCTACTGAAGTTGAAATGAAAGAAAAGAAAGACCGCGTAGACGATGCGCTTCATGCAACACGTGCTGCGGTTGAAGAGGGTATTGTTCCAGGTGGTGGAATTGCATTCATCCGCGCTGTAGAATCACTCGATAAGAAAAAGGGTGCGAATGAAGATGAAACTACTGGTATCGCAATCATTCGCCGTGCCTTGGAAGCACCGCTTCGTACCATTGTTTACAACGCAGGAATCGAAGGATCCATTGTTGTGCAAAAGGTTAAAGAAGGAAAAGGTGATTTCGGATACAATGCACGTACCGACAATTATGAAAAATTGTTGAGTGCTGGTGTAATCGATCCTACCAAAGTTAGCCGCGTAGCGCTTGAAAATGCTGCTTCCATCGCAGGTATGTTGTTGACTACCGAGTGTGTTGTAGCTGACAAGCCTAAGAAAGAAGAACCTGTTCACGGACACGGTGGTGCTCCTGATATGGGTGGAATGGGCTATTAATAAAAATGCTAAGCATAATATAAAAAAGCTCCGAGCAATCGGAGCTTTTTTTATTCAGTATGGTTTCTGTATCGGATGGCTCCAAGCACGATGAAAAGTTGTGCGAGGATATAGGTCGACATGATGAAAATTCCAGCATTGTCAAAAGGAGCGCTGAACTTATTGATGGCAAGTATGGAATCTGACGTAACAAATAGCGCTGCGCCAATGATCAAAAACAGGGAAGTGCTGTCATCCAGTTTCTGATATTGCCAAATGGCTGCAGAGAGCATGGTGCTGATGGTAATACCGTATATCAAAACCGGTATTTTCATAGCCCCCAATGTTGGCCAAAGCAAATACATGAATTCTATCAAATAGGCCAGTACAGCAATCAGCATGACAGGTCTCAGTTTGAAATAAGAGGCTTTGTCTGATTGGGTCCTTAAAAAGAAAAAAATATAGAACACATGAGCGGTTAGAAATGCCAGCAGTCCGGGTACAAAAAGTGCCTCTTTCTGCAGCAGAACATCGCCCAGCCATGAAAACAACAAGGCTATCAATACCGCATCTTTGAAGAAAGATGTTTTTTGATGCAGTGAAGTGTAATATGTCAGCGCAAGCAATGGGATGATAAGTGGTTTGCTGAAAATTCTCAGCTGCTCCATATCCAATGCAATGAGTGCAATTTCAATCAACGCGACGATGGAAAAAAGAAAGAAAAACAATCGTTGTTTTTGAAGCATGATGTAATTTAGAGATATTTTATGTTATATACCGACGAGGAAATTAAATTTATGGCCTACTGGGAGCAAAATCGGCTCAAGCAAAAGCGGCTCCTGACGCAATTGACTTACGGACTTCCTATCGGATTAATATTCGCAGTACCGATTTTCGTCAATTTTTTATTGGGAAGATTCTGGTACAAACGAGCAGATGCTGTAGGCTTAAGTCAGTTCAATCCAACAGTTCTTGTATTGGCTGTTTTATTGATATCCGTTTTTGTTGCCATCTTCAACCGCAGATTCAAGTGGGAGAAATATGAGCAGGAGTACCAGCGACTTTTATCAAAATCAAAGGACAGATTGTCCTAAATTGCATGAAATTTCAAATCACACTTTATGATGAAGCA
>JACCDT011030291.1_pt1 | contig 32494 bp, 26 predicted proteins | sample 7446291 | NCBI WGS metagenome assembly JACCDT01 (sample SAMN15323446, study PRJNA562643) | freshwater metagenome | isolation source: river surface water | place: USA:Blue River Watershed | collected 2017-08-17
CCCCTAATTTAAATATCACAACCATGTGATATAAGTTAGAACATAGGGAGAGAGCCATGAAGCAAAAATTGAATATAAGACTGAAATTAACTAAGATGAACTCGCTACTTATTACGGCATCGCAATGTGCCAAAAGAGTTTTTACAAACAATTTAAACCATAAAATGGTAGGAGCGAGTTCATGAATAATATTACTACAATAGGCATAGATTTAGCAAAAAATGTTTTTCAGCTGCACGGGGCAGACGCAAGTGGAAAAAGAGTACTTAGAAAGAGACTACAACGTTCTGACCTAGGAGATTTTATTGCAAATTTGCCTCGTTGCTTGATAGGCATGGAGGCTTGTGGTAGTTCGCACTATTGGGCAAGGCTATTCAGAAGCTATGGTCATGAGGTGAAGCTAATGAGCCCTCAGTACGTTAAACCTTACATTAAAACAAATAAAAATGATATAGCAGATGCTGAAGGTATAGCCGAAGCAGTAACAAGGCCGAATATGAGGTTTGTACCAATTAAAGAAACGTATCAACAAGATATATTATGTTTGCATAAAGTTAGAGAAAGACTTGTAGGCAACAAGACAGCGTTAAGCAACCAGATAAGAGGCCTGCTTTTGGAATACGGCATATCAATTCCTCAAGGAGGCGCTAGTTTACGAAAAATATTACCAGAGATTATTAGCTTAGAATGTACAAAATTATCAGCGGCAACTAAAGCACTGATGCAAGAGCTGTACGAAGAGTATTTATTGTTAACCAATAAGGTAGCAGAATACGAAGGAAAAATAGTTAATTTAGCCAAGAGTAATGAACAATGTAAAAGATTAACATCAATCCCTGGGATAGGTCCGATAACAGCAACAGCGTTATATGCGAGCTTAGGTGATGTTAATGTTTTTAAAAAAGGTAGAGATTTATCAGCTTGGTTAGGGTTAGTCCCTAAACAATCATCAAGCGGCAATAAAATTATGTTGCTTGGTATAAGTAAGCGTGGAAATAGCTACTTAAGGAGATTATTAGTTCAGGGTGCTCATTCAGTTATGAGGTGTGTAGCTGATAAAAAAGATCAATTTAGCAGATGGCTGCAATCGTTAATTGCTAGAAGTGGATATAATAAAGCTGCAGTTGCTCTTGCTAATAAAAATGCAAGAATAGTATGGGCGTTATTGAATAGTAAAGAAATTTTTAATTATGATTTAGCTTGTGGATATGATGGATAATGCTACGCATTACCCACATACCAACAAGCTTAATAATTGCAACAACAAGTTTTTACTTAATGATAAGAATTATTGTTGTAGTCTGATGGATATGTGTATAACGCTGCGCGTTACACACATACCCACAAACTTAAAAAATTGTTACGACAACACCGAGGTTTGCGTAGTGTAAAATTGAATTGATGACATAACAGGTAAGACCGTTCTTAATTATACCGACTTAGCCAGGGGTCCTGAAATAAAGACCGAGAGCCTGATTTAGTAGTTAAGAAGCAGACACCATCATGGTCAGGGCATTTATATAAGTAGCTCGTTAAAGACCGAATATATGACTGCAACCTGATCTATCTTGTCAAAGATTTATATCAAAAAACTTGCAATCAATTAGCGGGTCCATATATGGCTCGGTAGGTGACGGAGCCTGGCTCGGTAGGTGACAGAGTAAGGCTCGCAATGTGTATGGCAAGTATAAATTATCTATTATCCCCCTAACAACGAATCCACCGCATGATAGCCACTGTCTACATGGATAACTTCACCAGTAATGCCATTAGCGAGGTAAGAGCATAAGAAAGCCCCTGTATTACCTACATCATCAATAGTAACGTTTCTTTTTAATGGGGTTACTTGCTCGTAAGCATTCAAAATTTTACGGAAATCTTTTATACCTGAAGCAGCTAGCGTTCTAATCGGACCAGCAGAAACAGCATTCACACGAATATTATCTAGACCTAAACTGCCAGCAAGATAGCGAACGTTAGCTTCAAGGCTCGCTTTAGCTAAGCCCATGACGTTGTAGTTTGGTACAGAACGTTCTGCGCCTAAATAAGATAAAGTTAAAATAGCTGGATTCTCAGCTTTAAGCATCATAGATTTTGCTTCTTTTGCTAGCGCAGCTAAGCTATAGCTGCTGACATCATGTGCAATTCGAAAGCCTTCACGTGTGACGACATCGACGTAGTTACCTTCTAGTTGGTCACTAGGTGCAAAAGCAACTGAGTGAACGAGGCCATCGAGATGATCCCAGTGAGTATTTAACGTTTTGAAAGCACTTGTAATGTCAGAATCAACAGAAACATCACAAGGTATAACAATATTAGAATCAAAATCCTGGGCTAGTTTAGTGACTCGCTCTTGGAAACGCTCGCCAAAGTATGTAAATGCTAGTTCAGCACCCTCTCTGTGCATGGCGCGGGCTATGCCGTAAGCTATAGAACGGTCACTCAGCATACCTACGATCAATATTTTTTTATTAGATAAAAAACCCATCTTTTCCCCTTGCTATACAGCTATACTTTGATAAATATAATGAGCTAGTTTATCACATTTGATTATTTAATCTAGATGAGCTGACGTTGCTGTATGATGATGATAGTATTGATCATATTAGGAAATAAGTTAAGGTGACAGGACGTTGCTACATACTATACATATTATTAAATGCTATTTTTGTGTATTGTTATTGTTACTGATAGGAGCGTCGCGGGCTTATAGTAATAATAGCTATCCCATCAATAGCCCGTATCCATATAGTGAAGCGTCCAAAAACACATTATTTAGTCATTACGATGAGCAACCTAAGCATCTAGATCCAGCACGCTCTTATTCAGCGCCTGAACAAGTTTTTATTTCACAAATCTATGAACCACCTTATCAATATAATTATTTAATTAGACCATATAAATTAGAGCCTCTAAGTGCGAGTGAAGACATTCTAGCTGAGTATTATGATAATCATAATAATAAATTGCCCACTGCCGCTACAAATAAGATTGCTTACACGGTCTACACTATTAAAATAAAACAGCAGATTTATTATCAGCCACATCCAGCTTTTACTAGGGATATAAATAATAACTTTCTGTTTCATAACTTAGATAAAAAAACTATTAGTAAATTTACATCAATTAGTGATTTTGATCTTAATCGCAAAAATACGATATCAACCCGTGAATTAGAGGCTGCAGATTTTATTTATGCTATAAAACGCTTGAGCGATCCAAAAATACAGTCGCCTATATATGGCTTTATGTCTAACTATATATACAATTTAACAGATATCAATAAGTTATTGCTGGTTGATAACCAAGCAGATAAATTTATAAACTTAAACGATAAAAAATATGATATCGATGGATTAAAGTTAATTGATAGACACACATATCAAATTAAAATTAAGGGTAATTATCCACAGTTTATTTATTGGTTTGCAATGAATTTCTTTGCTCCCATAGCATGGGAGGTTGATAAGTTTTATAGTCAAGAAGGTCTAAAAGCACAAAACATCAGTATGGATACTTATCCGGTTGGAACCGGTCCCTATATGATGACGGTTAATAAACCTAATCAGCAAATAGTTCTTGAAAAAAATCCTAATTATAATTTAAAAACACTGCAAGGCATTTATCCTATATCAGGTATGCCAGGTGATAAAGAGGTTGGTTTATTATCAAAAGCTGGTCAAAAGTTGCCATTTATCGATAAAGTAATTTTCAATTTAGAAAAAGAATCTATACCTGTTTGGAGCAAGTTTTTACAAGGTTATTATGATAGCGCAGGTATTAGTTCCGATAATTTCAATCAGGCTATAACTGTAGCAAATAATAACTTCGGTTTATCAGAAGAAATGCAGGAAAAAGGAGTAAAGTTGATTCGAGCGATGGAACCCAGTATCTTTTATTGGGGATTTAATATGCTTGATCCAGTCGTAGGCGGTTACACAGAAAAGCAAAAAAAACTTCGTAAAGCTATAAGTATTGTATTTAATGTCGAAGAATATATAAATATTTTTTTGAATGGTAGAGGGAAAGTAGCTCATGATCCTGTTCCGCCGGTAATTATGGGTGACGAGGATAAAGACAAAGGATTAGGATTCAATACTCATGTTTATATAGATAAAAAAACCAAGAAATCTTTAGAAACAGCAAAGCAATATTTAGCAGAAGCTGGCTTTAAGGATGGCATAGATCCAAAAACAGGACAACAATTGATTATTAATTTTGATGCTATCATGTCTGGTGAAGCTGATGAAAGTGCGTTATTTAATTGGCTACGCGAGCAGTTTCAGTTGTTAAATATAAAATTAAATATTCGAGCGACTCAGTATAACCGTTTTCAAGAAAAGATGCGGCAAGGTACAGCACAGATGTTTTTCTGGGGATGGAGTGCTGATTATCCAGATCCTGAGAATTTTCTTTTCTTGTTTTTGTGTAAACAGGGGAAGGTAAATAATAATGGTGAAAATGCGGCTAATTACTGTAATCAAAAGTTTGATAAACTATTTGACCAAATGCAAAATACTAATGATGTGCAAGCTAAAATAAAGGTCATTAATCAGATGATTCAGCTATTACAAGATGATAGTCCTTGGATCTTTGGATTATCCACTGAGTCATATTTATTACAACATGCCTGGAATGATCCTGTTAAGCCTCTGACTATTGGTAATAATAATTTAAAATACAGAAGTATTAATCCTAAAGAGAGGGTAGCGTATCAAATAAAAAATAATCAGCCTATTACGTGGCCATTAATTATATTTGTTTTAGTTATAATGGCTATATTGTTACCAGTAATAATTAGTTATTACAAAAAAACTCGTAATCCACCCAGTAGAATATAGAAGTATCAAAAATATTGAGATTAAATAAATGTGGCGCTATATATTAAAAAGACTGATGTTCGCGATACCTATTTTGCTAGGCGTGAATATCATTACTTTTACATTATTCTTTGTGGTGAATAGCCCTGATGATATGGCTAGAATTCATCTTGGTGCCAAGCGTGTTACTCAGGAACAAGTTCAGCAATGGAAGGTTGCTCATGGTTATGATAAGCCTTTGTTGGTTAATAATGCTGAAACCGGCTTAAAAATAATTACTAATACATTATTTGTTGATCAAACTATAAAGTTATTTATGTTTGAATATGGCGTTTCGGATACAGGGCGTAATATTAGCTATGATATTAAGCATCGTATGTGGCCGAGTCTAGCTATTGCAGTGCCTGCTTTGCTATTGGGCCTTGTTATTAATATTACTATTGCTATGTTAATGATTTTTTTTCGGGGTACATATATTGATAACATTGGGTCTGTAATGTGTATAGTGCTCATGTCGATCTCGACCTTGTTTTTTATAATAGGTGGCCAATATTTATTTGCAAGAACTTTAAATTGGTTTCCGATTTCTGGTTATAGTGAAGGGTTCTTGGCACTGAAGTTTATTGCTCTACCAGTTTTGGTCGCGTTGATTTCGTCTGTAGGCTTAGAAGTCCGTTGGTATAGAAACCTATTCTTAGAAGAATTACATAAAGAATATGTAAATACTGCTAAAGCTAAGGGGTGCTCACATAGCGCTATACTGTTTAAGCATATACTTAAAAATGCCATGATTCCTATTTTAACTACAGTAATTATTGTGCTACCGCATTTGTTTTTAGGAAGTCTCTTATTAGAATCTTTTTTTGGTATCCCAGGACTGGGTAGTTATACGATTGAAGCTATTCATCAGCAAGATTTTGCTATTGTTAAATCAATGGTCTTTCTTGGTGCTGTTTTGTATATTGTCGGCTTGATTTTAACTGATATTGCTTATACTTTGGTTGATCCAAGAATAAAATTTGAGTAAAAAAATGTTAATAGTATTTTGGACGGATATATTATTGTGGTTCTTGGTAACGCTAGCATTATTTTTTATAATCAGACTATCTCAACGCGAAGATGTTAAACCGATTCTGCTCAAGCTGACATCTTCTAAAGTATTTGTAGTGTCATTTATGGTGGTTATATTATTTCTTATAATTGGCTTGCTAGATTCGATTCACTTTAAATCCCTTGGCGGTTATCAAGTAGGCACTGAGGCCAATAATTTGGTGATAAAAAGTTATCTTGATCACCTTTTTGGCGAAAGATTCAATACATCTGAGGTAACGTTTTCTGCACCATTTTCAGAACATCTTTATCAAAAAGATAAAGTAATTAGACCAGATGGTTCAATAGCTTTTGATTATCCAGTTTTATCTTATATAACCAAAGTGTCTAATCGAAAGATTATGAGCGATACAGGGTTGATAGTAATTTTTAGTATGTTATTCACGGGTTTGTTATTGTATAAGCCTATCATGAATCCTAAAAATAGCGGTTCCACCAGAAAACGTTCTAGTTTACTGTTTTATAGCTTTATATTTTTTAGCATGCTTAGTATCGTGTTGATTTTTTATGATTTATCACAGTACTTTCATATTATGGGTACTGATAAAATAGGTCGAGATGTTTTCTATATGACAGTCAAATCTATTCGCACGGGTCTTGTGATAGGTTCTGTGACTATAGCTATTATGGCGGTGCTTGCAGTGAGTCTAGGTACACTTGCAGGTTACTATGGTGGTTGGGTTGATGATGTTATTCAATATATCTATACAACTTTAACGTCTGTTCCAAGTATATTATTGATAGCTGCTTCGGTGTTAATTATTCAGGCCCAAATGGCATTAAATCCAGATTGGTTTGTGACCATAGAGGAACAAGCTGATGTCAAGCTCATTTCGTTATGTGTCATTATAGGATTGACTAGTTGGTCAGGCTTATGCCGTCTAGTCCGTGCTGAGACGTTGAAGATTAAAGAACTTAATTACGTTTTGGCGGCAAAAGCCATGAAGGTAAGTACATTTAGAATCATCATTCGCCATATTATACCCAATTTGGGCCATATTCTGATTTTATCTTTAGTATTAGATTTTTCAGGAATGATCTTGGCAGAGGCTGTTTTATCTTATATTGGTGTAGGGGTGGATGCTACTACTATGAGCTGGGGAAATATGATTAATGCTGCACGCTCAGAATTATCAAGAGATCCTATAATTTGGTGGAATATAACAGCAGCGTTTATACCAATGTTTACTTTTGTTTTATCATTAAATTTATTAGCAGATAAATTACGTGAAGCTCTTGACCCTAGAATAAATGTAGAATAAGAACAATATAGGATTATTATGGTGATAGATGGCAGCAGATTGAACAAACTCATAATCAATAACCTTAACGTTAGAATAAGCACTACCAATAATCATTTTATTCGTCCTGTTATTGATCTAAGTCTGACTATAAACCCAGGTGAAACTCTTGTATTGTTGGGTGAGTCAGGTTCTGGTAAAAGTATGACAGCCAATGCAGTGTTGCAAACTCTTCCTGTCAACGCTGTTTTTAGTAAAGACAGTAGTGTCATTTTTCAAAATTGTGAGCTGCTAGATAAATCTGAGTATCAAATGCGCCGATTGCGAGGTACTGAAATAGCGATGATTTTTCAGGATCCTATGTCAGCACTTAATCCAGTATTTACTATAGGTTACCAAATATTAGAAGTAATATATTCTAAAGCTAAGCGTCAAGCAGGATCAAGACAGGCCAAACAGTTTTATCAAAATAAAGTCATAGCATTACTAACGGAAGTTGGATTGCCAGATCCAATAAGAGTATCAAATTCTTATCCACATCAGCTGTCAGGGGGGATGCTGCAACGTGCAGTTATTGCGATGGCATTAGCCGGCGAGCCAAAGTTATTATTAGCTGACGAGCCAACGACAGCGCTAGATGTTACGATAGCCAGGCAGATAATAGAGCTACTTAAAAATTTACAAGCTAAGTACAATATGGCTATGCTTTTTATAACACATAATATTGCAGTTGCGAGTAAAATAGCAGATAACATAGCGGTGATGTATAGAGGAAGAATAATTGAGTTTGCTGAGACCAATGAATTATTAATCAATCCTAAACATGCTTATACACGCAAGTTATTAGCTTCACAGCTTATTGGTATCAAACAATCGTCAGATATCCGAATTCTTGATCCCGTACTGACGGTACAAAATCTTGATGTTATATATATGATCAATAAACAAGCAGTAAAAGCAGTAAATAATGTAAGCTTTGAAATTAATCAGCTCAGTACTCTGGCGTTAGTGGGTGAGTCAGGAAGTGGCAAGACTTCGATTGCTAAGGCTCTTATGGGATTGGTAAAGTCTGAAGGCAATATTAATCAATATGGTAATTTAGTCCAAATTATTTTTCAGGATCCTTATTCGTCATTAAACCCACGTATGGTAATCCTAGAAATCATTCGTGAAGGCTATCATGCCCAATATAGGCAAAGACTTGCTAAAGCGGAAGTTATAAGTTTAATTACTTCGGTAGGATTGCCAGAAGAAGCTATTTATAAATACCCGCATCAGTTTTCTGGTGGTGAGCGTCAAAGGATAGCAATTGCTCGGGCTTTGGCTATTAAACCAAAGGTTTTAATATTAGATGAACCAACAAGCGCTTTAGATGTTACTATTCAGGCCCAGATATTAAACTTGTTACAAGCCTTACAGACTGAGCATAAAATGAGTTATTTATTAATTAGTCATGATTTTGCCGTGGTTGCTCATATGGCAGATTTTGTGGCAGTGATGTATCATGGGGAGATTATTGAATACGGTGAAACCCAGCAAGTATTAACTAATCCACAGCAAGAATACACTAAAACATTACTATCAGCAGTACCACAGTTGAAATAGCCCATGCAACAGAGTTTTTTCTTTTATGATTATGAAACTACAGGAATAGATCCGAAATGTGACCGCATATTGCAATTTGCTGGCGTCCGTACAGATATAGAGTTCAATATAATTGCGGAGCCCATTAGTTTTTATTCACAATTGAGTAGAGAGATCATTCCTAATCCAGAAGCTTTGATGGTAACTGGTATCACTCCTGAGATTTTAGATAAACAGGGCTTGCCAGAAATCAAGTTTTTGAGCAACATTTATCAAGAATTTGCGCGGCCCAATACTTGTGTCGCGGGCTATAATAATATTCGTTTTGATGACGAGTTTACACGCTATGCTTTTTATCGTAATTTTTTCGATCCTTATGCACGTGAATGGCAAAATAATAATAGTCGATTTGATTTGATAGATGTAGTAAGGATGTGTGCTGCATTGCGTCCAGAAGGTATAGTTTGGCCTAAAAATAAAGAAACTAATAACATAAGTTTTAAGCTAAATGATTTGACTGTGGCTAATGATTTGAATCACGATAAGGCTCATGATGCTTTATCGGATGTTTTTGCTACTATAGAGGTTGCTCGTTTAATTAACCGGGCGCAACCTAAATTATTAAATTACTTGTTACAGATGCGTAAAAAAGAGTTTGTTAACAATTTTTTTAATTTATCGCAATTATTTGATGAGAGCATAGATATAAAAAACAAGTTGTTTGTGCATTCTACCAGAATGGTGAGTGCTGAATATTACGCAACATCAATTTTTTTACCATTATTTAAAGACCCATTAAATAATAATGGCGTAGTTTGCTGGGATCTGCGCTACGATCCTGAGATTTTATTTACTTTGCCTGGTCTAGGTAATAATTCTGAACAGCTTGCAAAACTTGTGTACGCTCCGGCAAACCAACCAAGATTAAATTTAAAAACTGTATTTGCAAACAAAGCCCCAGCAATAGCGCCGCTGACGGCTTTGAATCATGCATGTTATGACAGAATCCAATTGCAGGAAGATTTGATAATAGCCAAGGCCGAAAAAATTCTTATTAATAAAGCGTTATGGTTAGATTCACTCTATGAGTTCTTTTCAATCAAATCAAGTTTTAATAATCAGGATGCTGAGCACATGCTGTATGATGGATTTATTGTTAATCAAGATAAGTACTTATGCAATCGTGTTATGACAAGTCCAGAGAATAAGTTAATTGAATTACAGAACAGTTTTAGTGACGCTAGATTAAGAGAGCTAATGTTTCGTTATAGAGCACGTAATTACCCAGGAACCTTATCGAAAGAAGAACAATTAAAATGGCAAAGTTTTATAACATCACGTTTGGATAATACTAATAAAATAGCAAGTATCTCTAAGCAAGAGTTCATCAACAAATGTGAGAATATACTAGTTGATGAAACAGTATTGAATACAGATAAAGATGTTATTAATACATGGTTGCAGTATTATACAACTAATAATTGTTACATTAATCAAGAAAATTAATGAAATAAAGTGAGAAAAAAAATGCCCATTATCGTGAGTAATATAACGTCAACATTAGAATATACGCATGCAGATTGTTTGATGGAAGCTTATATAGCAAGACCAAGTGATCCTACTCCAAAACCTGTTGTTTTTATTTGTCATGCTTGGGCTGGCAGAAACAAATTTGCTGAAGAAGTAGCTAATCGATTGGCAAATCTAGGTTATATAGGGGTTGCACTTGATGTATATGGTAAGGGAAAACTCGGCAAAAACAAAGAAGAGAATATGGCTTTAATGCAGCCGTTGTTGAATGATCGCGCTTTATTACAGGCACGTTTAATTACTGGTATAGCAGCAGTTGAACAACTTGCTTTTGTAAAAAACACCAAAATGGTGGTCATGGGTTATTGTTTTGGAGGTCTATGTGCTTTAGATTTAGCGAGAATGAATATAAATCTAAAAGGTGCTGTTAGTGTTCATGGACTATTAAATCAACCAGCAAACTTAAAAAATATTAAAACTAACACCAAAATTTTATCATTACATGGTCATCTTGATCCCATGGTGACAATAGAAGATATAAAAGAGTTTATGCAAGAAATGGATGACCGTGGGGCTGATTGGCAATTCATAACGTATGGTAAAGCAATGCATGCTTTTACTGATCCTGCAGCTAACGATTATGATTTTGGTACCGTATATGAACAATCATCTGCAGAACGTAGCTGGGGAGCAATAGTGCAGTTTTTAGTCGAATGTTTCAGAAAATGAAGTACAAAATGTGTTGTTGACTAATTTCCTGACTTATTGCTGTTTTAGGAACAGAGCTAATTTTTTAACGTTATCAGACATCTACTTGACATCAAGTGTATCAGGTCTATTCTAAAAATAGTTAATATTTAAAATATCCTCAGGGATTGAGCTTAAAATGTCTTTTACAAAAAACAGTGTTAAAATTGCTATAGGATTTTTTGTTGTTTGGGCTGTAGGCATAGTTTATTGGGTTTCTTTGGATGATCAACAAGATTCCTGTCCTGAAGGTTCATTTGAGTTTGTTAAAACTGATAAATCAGTTGAATGTATTAAGTGTGAGGTTGGCGAAACTTTCGATTCAGTAGCTGGAAAATGTTTAGCGCCAACAGTACCAGCAGTACCAGCAGTATCAGCAGTACCAACAGTACCAGCAGTTACCCAGCCTGATGCTAGCTCAGCAGCACCGGCAGCGCCAGCGCCTGCTACTAGTGTATCACCAGAATCAACCCAGCAGCCTCCTGTTGAACCAATAACACCAATAACAGTTCCTGAAATACCGTCACCACCATCAGTAACTGATCAACCGCCAGTTCCAGCTGCTAGTCCACAGATGCCAGTAGCTCCTATACAAGGTGAGGTAACAGCTCCATCTGCACCAGTTCCTGATGTGCCAGTTGCACCTGTGGTGGCGCCAACACCAGTTCCTGATGTGCCAGTTGCACCTGCTGTAGCGCCAACACCAGCTCCCGTAGCACCTGCAGCAGCAGCAGCGCCAACGCCAGCTCCAGTGGTAACTCCAGTAGCACCAGCACCAGCTCCAGTGGTAGCTCCAAAGCCTGCAGCTCCAGTAGCACCTGTAACAGCTACAGCTGCTCCGGCACCAGCTCCCAAAACAGTTACTCCTGTGAGCTCACCAACACAATCTGTAGTAACACAGCCTAAGGCAGTTACAGATCTTGATTCGTTGTTAGCTAAATACAGAGCACAAAGTTGTATGGAATTAAAAAAGAATATTAGAAAGTATGCTAAGGTAGCAACAACGCCATTTAGGAATACTACTGAGGGTGCAAAAAATGCTATGAAAGCTGATATTTTATTAACTGCTATGCAAGGCGTTTTATTAGAAAAAAACTGCAAATAACTTTATAAGCTGAAATATATAAATCAAGGTAACTTTATGAAAAACACGATCAACAAAACATTCCCAAAACTATTGTTAAGCTTTGTAATGTTTTTAATTTGTACACCATTAAAAGCAGACGTAAATTCTGATTTAATAACCTTGTGCAATAATAACGTTAATTGTAAAACTGCTGTGCGTAATTCAGATATGGCAAAATATGCAATTGCCTGTGCATCGGTTAAAGCATGTGCGGATAATATAATCTTTCAAAGATATAAGGCGTCCATTAAGGTAGTAGTACAAGAAGCAGCAGCTTTAAGTACAGGTGATGAGATAGTTGATTTAAATTGTAATGATCCAGAAGTAGCTAAAAAATATCCTTCATGTACTTTATCAGATTAATCATCTGGTAAAGTCATCACTCGTTTAAAATTATTTTAATCTTCGTTATTCATACCTTGACATAAATTTTGGAATGAATATGATGTACTTGTTTATTATGTCTTCGCTATTAGATTAAAATATATAAAAAACTAATATTTTAAAAAATAGCTTAGTCAATAATATTTTGAAGCTTATTAAACAAGATTTATATATTATATACAAGGTAACCAAATGAAAAAATTATTAATTCCAGCTTTATTTGCTCTTGGCTTAACTGCAACACCATTCACTTTTGCTGATGATATGCCATTAACTTCTGATGATACTGATATGCAAGTTTCTCAAGAATTAGCTGCTGATGACGCTGCTGCTGTAACTACTGAAGCTACTGAAACTGTTAGCAAAACAGAAGAAGCTGCTCCTGCCCCTAAAGCTGACAAACCTGCAGTAGCTAAAAAACACACTAAAACTAAAGTAGCTAAGCATGCTAAAAAAGATAAGAAATCTGTTAGCCAAGAAAAAAGCTAATAATTATTGATTTTGTAGAAGTGAACAGCATAAGTATCTGGGATACCAGGTCAAGTCAGGTTTGCTTCTACTCTATTTGTAATATTGTAGCGTTCACACAATGGCGTCAACTTAAGAGATTTGTCATTCCGGTCAAGCGACTTTAGTCGCGCAGAACCGGAATCTAATATAGAAGAGATCTCGGTTCTGCGGCAGCATAGCTGCCTTGACCGCGATGACAACACATAAAACACTTTCTTAAGTTGACGCCATTGGGCGAACAGCTACGTAATATTATTTCTTTTGTAAAGTCATCTGATTAGTTGCTATAAATAAGGCAGCCCCAATCGTCCAATCAATATCGTGTTTCGGGATTGTAAAGTTATGATAACCATCAGGCATGTGATAAGCATGATTAAGCAGTATCTTTAAATAAGTAGCGTCAAAACAAGTTTCATTTAATTCTTCTTCAGTCAGATTTGGAAATTTGCTACGAAAATTTTCGCGGTGTAAGTGACAGCTATCAGGAATAGATTTGATTAAATCCTCAGGTAGTTTTGAATTAAAAAAGTTAAAGTTATGATAGTAGCCAGAAGCAGCCACAAACTTCATATTATTCTGCACAGCTGATTTAATGGCTTTTGATATTCCAATATGCTCTTTTTTGTTTTTTAAAAATAATGCTATTAATTTGCTGCAATTGGAATAGTTGAAATCAGTCGAATTCACCGACTTATCATTATTAGGCTGTAAGTTTAAATCATTGCCTAAACTATGTTTGTACTTTTTTTGATGTTTAGGGCTAGTCTGGCTATGTAAGTGACATTCTTGCATAGCTTGTTTTTGATTGTAATTACTGATATTCAGCTTAGTTTGAGTTAGTCCATATCCCAAGATGCTTTTGCTGTAAACTAAATAATTTTTATTATTAAATTTTAGTTTAAAAAGATTCTTCAGGTTTTCTTTAGGAACAGATTTAGCATTGTATTCTAATGCTACCTGTGTGGAGGCGCCACCCATATCTAAAGCAGCGAGGGTAGGTAGATTATTTTGTAAAGTTTGTAATTTATAATTGACGCTTAACCAGGCAAAAATACCTTCTAATTCACCAGTTATGGTCTGTGAGATAATGCTGTCTTTATCATGACCTGCTGCAATGATGAGTTTTTTAATATTACGATGGAGTTCTTGTTGTTTACTATGTTCATGTAGTCGCATGCCGCCGGTTGCATAGAAATAAATGGGCGTTTTGTTAATATCTATCGACAAGTTTTGTAACTGTTTAGCAAGATTAGTGTATAGGGGGAGTATATGTTCACTGATTTTGTTAGGAGAGTTAATATAATCTGCCACAGCATGGCCAAGGATTGAACGATCATTCGGATCATTTTTGCTTAAGGCAATTTCGTTGAGAACTAAGATTGAATTTTTGGTTTTTTCTGGAGGTTTTTGCATACTAAAAGCATGCATTCTGGAACCAGTGCTACCCATATCAACGATAATAATATTAGATTGTTTTTGACTTGAATTTAGCGGTTCAACTAATTTATTAGGCTGATTGGAAGAATTATCAGTTACAGTTGAAGACAGTGTATTAAAATTAGCGTATGAAGCACAAGCGCAGAAGGAATATATTAATAAAAACAGAAATCTAAGGTGTTTTCGGCGCATTAGTCACTGAGAGTATTAATAAAGCTGATAAACTGAATGAATTATAGAAGATTTATCAATAGATTGTCAAACTTAAGAAAACAGTAGCAGGTCTATTACTCCTTTGAAGCTTTAACACTATGATAAATTGAGTAAATAAGATATATTGTTTAACAATATGCTAACTAGGCATAGCTATATTGAATAGATTAATGGATTAATTGACGGGCATGCAAGATTATTTTAACCTCTGGCATAATAGTATCTATGGTAAAGAATTCTACAAAACGGAATTGAATACCCTGAAAAATAATTTAAATAATATATTTGGCTTCCATGTATTACAGATTGGTGCTGATGAATCTAATTATTTGAAGGATCTCGGTGATAAATTAAAAATTAATCATAAAATTACATTATCGAATAATTTATCTACAGATTTACCAACCACAAAAAATATTTTATTCGCCAATGATTGTTTCATTCCCCTGGCTTCTCAGAGCATAGATGCAGTTTTAATGGCGCATGCTTTTGAATTTACCTCAGATCCACATGCGTTGTTAAGAGAAATAGACAGAATTCTATTGCCAGAAGGGCACTTAATAATTTTATCTTTTAATCCTTGGAGTCTATGGGGATTGCGGAAAACCTTCACTTTTAGAAAACCACCTCAAATGGAGAAATCTTTTCCATGGGATGACAGCGGGAGATGGTTTAGTAGTCGTAGGGTCACTGATTGGCTTAGCTTGTTAAATTATAAAGTTACTTTTAAGCAGCATTATTTTTTTAGACCTTATATTAGTAACGAAAAATTATTTAGATACACTAAATTTTTTGAAAATATAGGAAAAATAATTCCCTTGGGAGCTGCAGGCTTCTGTATAATAGCAGTCAAAAAACAAGTAGGATTAGAATTAATAAGACCAAAGTGGCAAAGTGATGTTTCGTTTGTTGGGAAATCATCGTATGCTAAGCCATCGATGCGAATTAATGAGAACTGATAAGATACTAGATATATGGATAAAGCGGTATATATATATACAGATGGTGCTTGCAGTGGTAATCCTGGTCCAGGTGGTTGGGCAGCATTGCTACGTTATAAAGATCAGGAAAAGTTAATCTCTGGTTATGTAAGTCACACTACAAATAATCGTATGGAAATGACCGCCGTGATTGAAAGTTTGTCTTTGTTAAAAAAACCAACAACAATAGTTCTAACTACTGATTCTAAATATGTTATGGATGGCATAACAACTTGGATTAAAAACTGGAAAAAAAAAGGATTATTAGAAAAAGAAGATAGTAAACTTAAGAATATTGATCTATGGAAAAAACTAGATGCCTTGTGTGCACAGCACAAGATAAAATGGCAGTGGGTAAAAGGGCATGATGGTCATGTAGAAAATGAGATTGTCGATGCTGCAGCTCGTCAGGAGATTCTTAAACATAAATAATTAACTAATAACAAAAATTAATAATAAAAAACATGTTGAGACAAATTATTTTAGATACAGAAACCACAGGACTTAATCCGTTAGAGGGACATAAAATTATCGAAATAGGCTGCATAGAGCTTATTAATCGTAAATTAACAGGTAATAATTTTCATATTTATTTAAACCCAAAGCGAGAAATTGAACAAGATGCGATTAAAGTCCATGGTCTCACCAATGAGTTTTTAGCTAATAAACCAACTTTTCGTCATATTGCACAAGAATTGCTTGACTATATTCTAGATGCTGAAATTATTGCCCATAATGCAAGATTTGATATTAGTTTTTTAGATTATGAGTTTGCTCTACTTAAAGAAGAGCTGTCTGTAAAACCAATTGCTCAATATCTAAAAGTAACTGACACCTGGGAGATGGCTAAAAAGCTTTTTCCAGGACAAAAAAACTCATTAGATGCATTGTGTAAACGTTATAGTATTGATAATAAGCATAGAGAATTACATGGAGCTTTGCTTGACGCCAATCTACTAGCAAATGTTTATCTTGCGATGACAGGGGGGCAATCAAGTTTTGAATTTCAAGAAGAAGACGTTGCAATTTATAGCAGTATGAGTAATTCTAATTCATCACTAAATAAAGTTGATAATAATTATAAAATTAAAATAATAACCGCTAATGAAGAAGAAATGGCGCTGCATAATAAATTTATGGAAAAAATAATAGGTAATATATGACTATACAGTTAATAATAGGATTACTCTTGACCATTACTTCAATGGCAGGGTTTATTAATTATAAGTTTATCAAACTGCCTAACTCCATAGGTCTTACTTTAGTAACGTTGATTCTGTCGGTCGCACTGATGATTTTAGGTAAATTTGGTTTTGCACTAGACATCGTCTTTGAGAATCTTTTACATGAAATCAATTTTACCCGCACGGTTATGGATTTTATGTTGAGTTTTATTTTATTCGCAGGATCTTTACATATGAATGTTAATCATATGTATAATTTTCGCTGGGTTATAGCTCAGCTTGCGACTTTGAGTGTCATTATTTCAACGCTTATCGTAGGCCTAATGGTGTATTGTATTACTTATGCTTTTAATTTGAATCTATCTATAATCTACTGCTTTTTATTTGGTGCTTTAATTTCTCCAACAGATCCGATAGCTGTTTTGGGCGTCTTAAAACGAATAGATGCGCCAAAAAGTTTAGAAATTAAAATTGCTGGAGAAGCCCTTTTTAACGATGGTGTCGGTATCGTCTTATTTACGATGTTACTGAGCATAATTATAGGTGCAAAAGATGATCTTGACTTAACGGATGTAAGTATAGATTTTATTCGTGAAGTTATAGGTGGAATAATAGTTGGTTTTTTATTAGGTAAAGTTGCCAAATTCTTTATTAAACGAGTAGGCAGTTTTGATGTGGTGTTATCTCTTACACTTGCTCTAGTAACAGGTGGTTACTCTTTGGCTAATGATGTGATCCATGTTTCCGGCGCGATTGCTATGGCTGTTGCTGGTCTGGTGATTGGCCTTGCCTGCCGTGAAGGTAAGATGCCAGATCATATTATCACTCAGCTTGAACATTTCTGGCAATGGGTAGATGAGTTGTTGAATGCTATATTATTTGTTTTAATCGGCTTTGTCGTATTATTTTTAATTTACAACATAAATATGATCGCGGTCTCTTTATTAGTCATTCCTACAGTTTTAATAGCACGTTACTTTAGTGTGTTAATACCGGTGTTAAGTTCTAATCGTTTTAGAAAGTTTAATCATACTACTTTAGCTTTTATGACTTGGGGTGGTTTAAGAGGCGGGATTTCTATTGCTTTAGCTTTATCTATACCTCCTGAGCTAGAAGGGAGACAAATGATAATTACAATGACCTATATTGTTGTAATGTTTTCTATTATTGTCCAAGGCATTACGATAGGACCATTAATTAAGAGATCAGTATCCGGTGCAGTATAATATTGATTTTTCGAGTTATTCTCAATCGGATTCTAATTCTAGTTCTAGTTCTGTAAGTTATTTATTAGTACCTAATCAGCGTTTGGCCAGAAAATTAATTAGCTGTGCTTCTGGAAAATACTTACAGGCTAATCGTGTGAGTGAAGGGTATCATATTTACTCTTTGGCTGACTTTATTAATCAAATTTTTGCTATTTGTTTAGAATGCGGCTTGCTACCTTTGTATCATAATAAATATATCCTAAACCCATGGCAACGAGAAATCTTGTTTAGAAATATTATTAGCGACTATCTTAATAAAGACGAAAGTGCGAAAAATATTTTATCAGCCCATACTATATATAATAAAGCTGTGCAAGCATGGTCATTAGGTGTGCATTGGCAGCTTGATTGGCAGACTTACACTAATTACTTACAACCAGAGTCTAATTTATTTTATTATTGGGCACGGGAATATCAGCAGATTTTAGATGGCTCACAATACTGCGATCCAGATCAAAAAATTAATATATTACTTAATTTGTTTGATTTATCTAGTGGCCAAGCTTCGATGAGAAAAATATTTAACATCCAAAAGATAGATCTTTTTGGTTTCGATGACCTCTCCCCGTTGTATTTGACGCTATTTGCAGCATTAAAAAATTACGGAATAAGTATTCATTCGATAGATGATGCTTTGATGTCAAATACTCTCTCAGGAAGTATCAAAATTTTTACAGCACGAGATTTTGATCATGAAGTAGAAAACATAGCAAGTTGGGCGCACGCAAACTATCAACATAATATTGATAACATAGGTATTATAGTCCCAAACTTAGGCCAGCAACGGTCCAAATTTACTAAAGTATTTTCAGAAAGATTTAAATGCCGTGATGCCTGGAATATATCCGGAGGTGAACCACTATCAGCTATACCGGTCGTCAAAGTTGCGGTGCTTTTATTGGATTTGCTTACTAGCAAAAAAATTAGTCTAATAAATTTAAGCTATATATTACAGTCAAATTATTATTTAAAGCCCGCCAAGTTAATAGAAGCAAATGGTAAAGTGAGCGGATTAATCAGGGAATTAAAACAGCTTGGATACAAAGAACTCAATCTTACAGATGTGTTTTATTATGTTGCAAGAATTAACAAAGATTTTGTAGATAAGCTTAAAGTATGCACTCAACAGTCTTCGACTGCGAGACTACCAAGTCAATGGGCAACCTTGATTTCGCAACAACTAGCTGGACTTGGGTGGCCTGCAAGCTCGGGTATTACCATTAATAGTTTTGAGTTTCAGGCGATAAGCCAATGGGAAAAATGCTTACGTGAGCTGAGCCTTCTTGATATCATATATGGTTCTATAGAACTTGGCTCAGTGTTTTACGAATTAAAAACTTTATTAGATAATAAACCCTTTCAGATAGAGACTAACAAAAACGCTATTGATATCTTAGGTATGCTCGAAGGTGCTGGATTGATTTATAATCAGCTCTGGATCTGTAATTTGACAAGTGACGTTTGGCCGGCTTTGCCTGATCCAAATCCATTCATACCACTTGATTTGCAAAAAAAATATATTTTGCCTCATTCGACGGTAGATAGAGAAGTAGATTATGCAAAAAAATTAACAAAACGTTATTTGAGTAGCGCTGATAATCCTATTATTAGTTATAGTAAGTATGATGGCGAAAGAGAAAATAATTTAAGCTTATTATTATACTCTTTACCACTGCAAGCTTATGAAACTTCACTAAAGAGTCACGAAAAACATGATGCAAGTCAATCTGTGTCAGAAGATTTGTTGCAATATTCTAGCGATAATTTTGGGCCGCGAATAACCAGCAGTCATATCAAAGCTGGAATAAAAGCATTATCCTTACAAGTAACTTGCCCATTTAAAGCATTCGCAGAAGTGAGATTAGGAGCTAGCAGAGATTATGCTCTTGACATTGGTCCGGCTAGTTGGTTGCGAGGACAAGTGATCCATGAGGTGTTACATCAGCTATATAAAATATACAATACAAAAGACAAAATCATCAAGCTGTTAGATGAATTAAAAAATGTCCGTAAGGCCAGTGTTCTGAGCGAAATAATCATAGATGTAATCCATCAGTATAAAAAGAAATATTTAAATATTTATAAGCTCGGGATAGTTGCTATAGAGACTGAAATAATAAGCAAGCTTATTAAGCAATTATTGGATTTAGAGATTCATCGAGATGATTATATAATTGAGAGCTTGGAGCAAAATTGTCTCATAAAATTAGATCATCTGCAGTTTAATGTCAGAGTAGATCGTGTAGATAGGGTGATTAGCAAACAAAGCAACTCAGAAAGTAATCAACAGCAATTATTAATTATAGATTATAAAACTAATTACCAAAATATTAACGACTTGTTTAAAGATCAATTAGTTGATCCTCAGTTGCCAGTTTATTTGTTTTTAGATGAGTTTAAAAATTGTTCAGCCGTGGTTTATGCTGAGCTCATGTATCATGAAGCTTTATACAACGGCATTGGTAGTGATAAATTTGTTGATGGCTGTATCAAAGTTGAATTATGGGATGATTTAAAAAGCAAATGGTATGGTTTGCTTAACGCTGCAGCTAAAGATTTTGCTGATGGTAACGCAGCCTTGTCGCCATTAAATGGCGAGCAAACTTGTCGTAGTTGTCATCTTGCCAGGCTATGTCGTAAGGATGAACAATGTCAGATGAACTAGCACGCCAAACAGCGTTAGATGTTTCTAAGTCATTTATCGTTCAGGCTCCAGCAGGATCTGGTAAAACAGAATTACTAACCAGAAGATTTTTAAAGTTACTTGCTGTAGTGAATTCTCCAGAAGAGATAGTGGCTTTAACATTCACTAGAAAAGCTGCTGGCGAGATGCGTTTTCGGATCATTAATGCTTTACTCAAAGCAAGAGAGGCGATTGATACTAACCTGCTTGAACAAGATGTCACTTTAAAATTAGCTCTAGATGTTTTACGGCAGGATAAGAAATGTAATTGGGATTTGTTGCTTAACCCAAACAGGCTTAATATAACGACGATAGATGCGTTGTGTACTAAAATTGTGCAGAAGATGCCCTTGTTATCACGGACAGCGACTACTAATATTTGTGACGATCCGAAAAAGTACTATGAGCAAGCTGTTTTTGAATTATTTAAGTTAATAAACCATAATAATATTGCAGATACAGATCAAGGACAGATTGGCATTTATCAACAATGGACTGAAAAATTTAAGCTTCTTTTTGCTCATTTCGGTGCCTCTTACAGTAAGCTGCAGGGTTTTTTGATTTCGATGTTATATAAGCGCGATCAGTGGCTACCGTATCTTATCCAAGTCAAATCGAATGAAGACTATCATGATAGGATAAAAGAATGCTTTGAACAATTAACAGCTGATGTTACAGCTAATATAGATCAGTCTTTATCGTTGGCTATTAAATGTAAACTTAATGATTTATTAGCATACGCCAGAAATAATTTATTGAAGTACAATAATTCTGAAGATTTGAACTCTACTCAAGCTATATTGGTTAATTACCAAGAGAGCTCATTGGTATATTGGCAAGCTGTTGCTGTCCTTTTATTTACCCAGGATGATAAATTAAGTTTCCGCAAGACTATTGATAAACGTCTGGGCTTTCCAGCAAAAACTGAAGGGAAAAACCAACAAGAAAAAGAACTTTATATAAATAGTAAAGCAGGGTTATTAAGTCTCATTGATGAGCTAAATAATGATAATTTGATATTACTGGAAAGCTTTGCATTGTTAAAAAAACTGCCGCTGGCCTTTTATGATAACTGGGAAATACTGGATATCTTGGCGAATGTTTTAGTATTATTAGAGGCTGAATTAAGATTAATCTTCAAACAAAATAATACTATAGATTTTCAGGGTGTTACGCAAGGTGCTCTTTACGCTCTTGAAGCAGCGGAGTCACTCAATGAACAGAATGTTGAGTTTACAACAAGTACGCATAATTTTGATATTAGCCTATGGCTGGATTATAAAATTAGTCATCTTTTAGTCGACGAATTTCAGGATACGTCATACACACAATTTAGATTGATTTCTAATTTAATTGCTGGTTGGGAACCATTTGATGCGCGAACCATCTTTTTAGTGGGCGATCCAATGCAGAGTATTTATCGCTTTAGACAAGCAGATGTAAGTTTGTTTTTACGGGTTCGTCAAAATGGTATAAATAATTTACCTATTGAGTTTTTAAGGCTTACAAAAAACTTTCGTTCAGAACAACAAGTAGTCGATTGGTTAAATAGTAAGTTTGAAGATGTTTTTCCTAAAAAAGCTAATAATCTATTCGGGGCTATTGAGTATAGTAGAGCAGAAGCGACTAAACCAGAGGGGGCTAATAATCAACCAAAACTATTTTTATTTAATAATCTTAACCACGAAAATATTCATATAGTCGACAGTATCAAGGCTATTATTAAAAGTAATAATAATGATAAGCCAATCAGTATTGCTGTTTTGATTCGCAACCGAACCCGTATAGTTGATTTAATTCTGTTATTGAAACAAAACAATATTAATATAAACGCGGTTGAAATAGAGTTGTTAGCTAATCGTATGGTTATCCAGGACCTGCTGTCGCTCACCAAAGCAGTACTAGATTTATCTGATAGAGTTTCTTGGTATAGTATACTACGCGCGCCATGGTGTGGGTTAACATTAAATGAGCTGTATTTACTTAATTTTGGTAATGAAGATAAAACTATTTATGAAATAATTTCTGACGACAGTCTTGCAGCCTTATTTTCGACAGAGATGCAGGCTAAGCTGGCTAATATCAAGTTTGTCTTAGAACATCTATTCAAAAACTTATTAAAAATAAACCTCTATAAACTTATAGAGCAAGCCTGGTACGCCTTGGGCGGTGCTATTATTTATAGCGCCCCTGAAGATTTATCTGATGCTAAGCAGTTTTTTAACTTGTTATTTAGTCTTGAAGAATCTTTTTGTATAGACGTTGATGTATTAGTTGAAACAGTTAGTACTTTGTATTCTGCTGGTACTAATCAATCGGCAGTAGATCAAAAATACACTGTTGATATAATGACCATCCATAAAGCCAAGGGTCTACAATTTGATTATGTTATCTTGCCTTATTTTGATCAATCAGCAAAAGTAAATGAGCATCAAATGTTGGCTTGGCAACAGTATCATACGCAAAACTATAGTGGGATTATGCTTGCTCCATACTATTTAGAAGATGATGAGCAACAACAGTTTTATAAAGCATTACGTTATATTGAGCAGCAAAAGGAAAGTTACGAGTTATCCAGGTTGTTATATGTTGCGGTTACTAGGGCTATTAAGAAGATTATTATAACCGCCAGCTTAGATAATATTGACAATACAGCTGATGGCATTGATCAAATAAAAGTAGCTTACAATAGCTTATTGGCAAAAATAATAAACGTATTAGATCCTGAGGAGATAATTGTTTCAGATCAAACTACCCGAACAATGGCTTCTCATGGCTCTAGTCAGCATATCATAAGATATCTGGATTATAATAAATTTAAAGTTTCTGAATGCATAAATAATAAAGCAATATTATTTGAGTCCCTAAGGTTTAACACTAGAGATATATTTAAATTAGATTCAGAAAATAATAATCCAAGTGAGTATATCATATCTGATGACTGGATGAGGATTGTAGGTATTTTTATTCATAAAATTCTTTATAATATTGCCGTTAAAAATATAAATATTGAGGTTCTCTTAGATGATAGAATGAGCTTATTAGAATCCTGGCGAAATAGTCTGTTAAGCGCCGGAATAGGTTTTAATAACATTAACAAAGCACTAGCGGTTGTGCAGACAGCAGTTGATAGTATTATCAATAGTAAAGTCTCTCGATGGATTTTGGCAGATTATCAGATAAGTTATGCAGAGAAAGAGTTTTTTTATATTTATCAAGCTGAAATTAAGAAATCTGTTATTGATCGGCTATTTATTGATAAAGATAAAATTTGGATAATTGATTATAAGCTAGGCGATGATGAGCTAACTTCTGAGCAAAACTATGAGAAGCAATTACGCCATTATAGTTTTTTGGTAAAAATGCATTTTGCTCAATTGATCAAAGAAAAAAAATATTCTGTCAATACTGCTATTTATTACCCGTTGACGGATAAGTTTTTGAATTTTAGTGAGAGTTTAATACAGGCTTAATTACGTCCAGCATAAACAAAAGGGGCTCATGCGCCCCGTTTGTGTCTACAATAAAGTTATTGCGAAAGTTACTGTGTTTGCTTTTCTTTAGGTGTAGTATTCAAAATACTGCCAGGTGTTAAATAAGTATCCTGATTAGAACGTAGCCCCTCAGTTTTAGTATCTGGCTTTTCTGCAGCTTCAATAGCAGCGGCTGCTTTATCTTCTTCAGCATTAGCCTCATTATCTGTTGTTTTTGGTGAATCGATGATAGCTGCTGCTTCATCTACCGTTTTGCTTACCGGATCGGTTGATTGTACTGTCGTGTCGGCAGAAAGCGGAGCGGTATCAGTACTAGGCGTTGGCGTGACTGGTGGATTCACTGCAGCATCAGATGTTGGTGTTGCAGCGTCAACTGGAGCATTAACTGCGGCATCAGCCGGAGCAGTGTTTACTGAGGCTTCAGTACTAGGAGCTACAGTCGTATCAGCTGGACTAGTGTTTACTGACGCTTCGGCACCAGGAACTACAGTTGTATCAGCTGGATTAGTATTTACAGACGCTTCGGTACTAGGAGCAACGGTCATATCAGTAGCAGGAGCTGGTGTATCAACAATAGCGTTAGCAGAAGAATCTACTTGCGGGCTAATTGTAGTATCCGCTGTTGAGTCACTGGAGTTAGAAACGTTTCTAAATTTTCTTGCGGCTTCAGCGGCTTTATCAATAGTAGCTTTGTCAACAGTTAATGATGGACTTCTTTTATTGTAAAAGTTTCTGCTATCATCATGCTCAGAGGTATTCCCCCATCTTGCTTTTAACATATCGTCTCGTTCAGAAGAACGGGTACGATTTTCATTAGCAAATCTGTCGCTTGTTCTGCCATCAGAATTCGAAAAAGCATAGTTGTTTGATGAGATTACTATAGTACAGCTCAATAGAGTTAAATTAATTAAATGCTTGTTCAAAAGAAACCTCCATCAATCATCAAAAAGATATATTAAGAGGGAGTGATAATTAATATTAATAATCAGTTACAACTCGATACTGGTAGAATTAAATACTACTCCCATACAGTTAAGTTAGTATAGTAGATAAGTAATTTCAAGATAGCTTGCATTTATTGCGTGTTAAAACTCAGCTGAATAAATTATATTTACACAGCCGATAAGTTTTTTTGATAGCTTATATGGTTAAACAGTATATAGAAAGTAGATGATACCTGCGATAGCTAACATCATCAGAGCAGTGATAGTAATGCCATCGATAAGATCAGTTTCACGATTACCTTTATCGTCAAACTTTGTTTGTTCAAGATCAGATTTTGTGCAATGATTGTCGTGATTCTTCATAATATAGTAATATTTCAAAAATTTTAATGGTTCGATAATACTTAGGAATTGTATCAAATTTTTGCTGATTAGCTATTGGTGTTATACTATATATTCATAATATTTATATATTTTTATAATAAATATTAAAAATTGCGATTTGGTATACTTAACTTAATAGGGCTTAAACAAAGGAGAAGGCTGTGGTAATCGTAAATACAAAGAAATTAATGTGTTTAACAACATATTCTTTATTCTGTGTTTTACTTGCAGCTTCCTCACCATTGCTTTATGCAATTAACCCAATCACAGAAAACAGTAAATCTGCTAGTCTGCCAGATTTAACGCAGCTTATAGAAAAAAACACCCCAGCTGTCGTGAATATTAGCACGTCCAAGGATGCGCTTAATTATAAAAAATTAATTAAGTTACCCCCAGAGTTAGAAGGCACCCCACAAGGCGAGTTATTTCGCAAGTTTTTTGAAGATCAAGAAGAGCAAAGCCAAGATTCGTCTTTATCCTTAGGCTCAGGGGTAATTATATCAAAAGATGGTTATGTGGCGACTAATCAACACGTGGTTAGTAACGCTGACAGAATCACTGTCAAATTAGCTGATAAACGTGAGTTTCCGGCAAAATTAATAGGCCTAGATAAAAGCACTGATCTGGCTTTGCTAAAAATTAATGCTAATGACTTACCTTTTGCCGTTTTAGGCGATTCAGATAAATTAAAAGTAGGTGAGTGGGTTGTGGCTATAGGCTCACCTTTTGGCTTTGGACACTCAGCGACAGCAGGGATTATAAGTGGAAAAAGCAGGCGAATTGGTCGTGAGATTGTGCCGTTCTTACAGACAGATGCTGCTATTAATCCAGGTAATTCCGGTGGACCATTATTTGATGTGAATGGTAATATCATTGGTATTAACTCGCAAATATTGAGTAAGTCAGGTGGATACTTAGGATTATCGTTTGCTATTCCTTCTAATGTGGTCAGAAATGTTATTACACAATTAAAGACTCAGGGGTATGTATCGCACGGTTATCTTGGGCTAGGATTTCAACCAATCAACGGCGATCTTGCTAAATCATTTGGTTTAGATCGTCCATCGGGTGCTTTAGTAGCTAGCATTGTTCTTGACTCACCAGCGGCCAAAGCAGGTCTTAAAATGGGAGATATTATTCTGAAATTAAATGATGCCCCAATACTAGATGCTGAGCAATTACCGGCAATTGTAGGGAACATTAAACCAGGAACGCAGGTAAAATTAACTATATTTAGAGCAGGTAAAGAACAAGATATCATTGCCACTGTTGGCCAGTTAGAACGTGATGAAATAAACAAAGTAGAAGGTTTTAAAGAAAAAAGTGATAAATCCGAAGAATCTCCAATATATGACCGTCTAGGATTGCGAGTTCGTGATCTAAATGAAGATGATCGTAAGAAATTCGAAGTTGATAAAGGCGGGGTTATAATTTCTAAAATAGATTCTGAAGGATTAGCCAGTGATATAGGGCTAAGTAATGGGTTGGTTATTCTTACTTTGAATATGCAAGATATCTTGGATACCAAAGAATATAATAAAATTATAAAAAGCCTGCCTGAAGACAAATGGATTCCTATCCTTGTTAAAAATGATTCTGGTATGAAGCGTTATTTTGCCTTCAAAATAACTAAATAACATGTTATGCTGTCGACAAACAGCGTCTAGTACTACACAGTTTTAACATCTATTAAATATCATTATATATAATTAACTAAATGCAAAATATAAGAAATTTTTCAATAATTGCACATATTGACCATGGTAAATCAACACTTTCTGACCGTCTTATTCAGTTTTGTGGCGGGTTAAGTTCTCGAGAAATGTCAGCGCAGTGTCTAGATTCTATGGATTTGGAAAAAGAGCGTGGGATTACTATTAAAGCGCAAAGCGTAAGCCTAAACTTTAAAAGCGATGATGGTAACACTTACCAATTGAACTTTATTGACACTCCTGGACATGTAGATTTTTCTTATGAGGTTTCACGATCTCTGTCTGCTTGTGAAGGAGCTCTCTTGGTAGTTGATGCTGGTCAGGGCGTAGAAGCACAGACAGTAGCCAATTGTTATACTGCAATAGAGCAAGATCTTGAAGTAGTTCCAGTTTTAAATAAAATAGATTTACCGCAAGCAGATCCGTTGCGTGTATCGCAAGAGATAGAAGACATTATAGGGATAGATGCAACTGATGCCAGACAAGTGAGTGCTAAGACAGGTTTGGGAATCAAAGAGTTATTGGAAGATATTGTTACCAAAATCCCACCGCCTAAAGGTGATCCGGAAGGCCCACTACAAGCTTTGATTATAGATTCTTGGTTTGATAGCTATTTGGGAGTGGTATCATTAGTTCGAGTAAAAAATGGTGTGCTCACTAAAAATGATAAAATTCAGGTAATGTCTACCGGTAAAAATTATACAGCAGATAGCATTGGTGTATTTACACCTAAGAGGTTATTAACACCTAAGCTACATACTGGGCAAGTAGGTTTTGTTGTTGCTGGGATAAAAGATATTCATGGTGCACCGGTTGGGGACACAATTACTTTGGCGAAGAATCCAGCAGCAGAGCCTTTACCTGGATTTAAAAAAATTAAACCGCAGGTTTACGCTGGCTTGTTTCCTGTGTCATCTGATGATTATGAAAGTTTTCGTGATGCGTTAGATAAATTAAGCTTAAATGATGCATCTTTGTTTTTTGAACCAGAGAATTCATCAGCGCTAGGATTTGGTTTTCGTTGCGGCTTTCTAGGATTGCTACATATGGAAATCATTCAAGAGCGTCTTGAGCGTGAATATGATTTAGATTTAATAACTACAGCTCCTACCGTAGTATATAAAATTATTACCACTAAGGCAGAAGAATTATTAATAGATAACCCATCTAAATTACCTGCAAGTAATTACATTGAAGAAATGCAAGAGCCGATAGCAGAGGTGAATATCTTAGTGCCTCAGCAGTATTTAGGCGTGGTGATTACCTTATGTGTTGAAAGACGTGGTGTACAAAAGAAAATGGAGTATATGGGACGCCAGGTTTCGCTCACTTATGATATCCCTATGAGTGAAGTTGTACTCGACTTTTTTGATCGCTTAAAGTCAGTGAGCCGAGGCTATGCTTCGCTTGATTATCATTTCAAAAGATTTTCACCAGCGCCTTTAGAGAAACTCGATGTATTAATTAATGGCGATAAAGTCGACGCTTTAGCTTTAATTACTCATAAAGAGCAATCTGTTTATCGTGGTCGACAGTTGGCTGAAAAGTTACGTGAGCTAATTCCGCGACAAATGTTTGATGTAGCCATTCAAGCCGCAGTAGGCAATAATATTATTGCTCGTACTACAGTAAAAGCCCTTAGAAAAAACGTAATCGCAAAATGTTACGGTGGGGATATTACTCGTAAGCGCAAGCTATTAGAGAAACAGAAGAAAGGTAAAAAGCGGATGAAGCAAGTTGGTAATGTTGAGATCCCACAAGAAGCTTTCTTAGCAGTACTTAAAGTGGATAAAGATTAAGTTGATAGTTGATAGTTGATAGTTGATAGTAATTTATGCGCCAGCAAGCCAAATATTTAGAACAAAAAATTGGATATGTTTTTATCAACAAAGAATTATTAACTCAGGCTTTAACGCACCGAAGTTATAGTGATGGAAATAACGAAAGATTTGAGTTTTTAGGTGATGCTTTGCTAGGCGCTGTTATTGCGCAAGAATTGTATTTTAAGTTTCCTAAGGCAACAGAAGGTGAGTTATCTCGCACAAGATCAAGCTTGGTCAATGGCGATGTTTTATTCCAGATTGCGAGCGCCCTTGAGCTAAATAAATATATATTATTAGGGGAAGGAGAGCTTAGAAGCGGTGGTTTGCAACGCCAATCTATTTTAGCAGATTGCCTAGAGGCTATAGTTGCTGCAGTGTATCTAGATAGTGACTTCATTACTTGTAAAACAATATTACTAAATTTGTACAATGAGATTATTAAAAATTTAGACATTTCAGCAATGGCTAAAGACCCAAAAACTATTTTGCAAGAATGGTTGCAGGCTAAACAATTCGAGCTGCCAGAATATACTATTGTATCCCAATCTGGTACTGCTCATGATATGACTTTTGTGGTTAAGTGCCACCTGAAAAAAATGGAGCTTGCGACGGAAGGCGTGGCTAAGTCACGCAGAAAAGCTGAACAAATTGCTGCTAATAAAGCTATGGAATTAATTTTAAATAAAAAATTATGAATAATAAAACAGAATATAAATGTGGCTATGTAGCCTTGATAGGCAAGCCGAATGTAGGTAAATCTACTATTTTAAATAAAATTTTAAATAAAAAAGTCAGTATTACTTCTGATAAGCCAGAAACTACGCAAAAACAAATCTTGGGTATAAAAACTAGCGAAAATAATCAAATTATTTTTGTTGATACCCCGGGTTTGCATGAAAACTTGTATAAACAGCAAAAAAATATATTAAACAAATATATGGGCAAAGCTGTAAGTCATGCATTAGGAGATGTAGATGTTATATTATTTATTTTATCAGGCGATCGTTGGCAACAAGATGACGAGTGGGTTTTGGAAAACATCAAAAGCAATAACTTAAATAATAAAAGAAACACCCCTGTGTTATTAGTCATCAATAAAATTGACTTAATTAAAAATAAAGAAGATTTGTTACCCTTTGTAAATCAGATTAAAGATAAATATAGTTTTGTTGATATATTGTATGTCTCTGCTATTAAGCAAAAAGGATTAGATACTTTAGAAAACAAAATCTTGGATTACTTACCTGTTATTGAAGATAAATCACAATTTTATTTTGAGCCTGATACTATAACTGATCAGAATAAAAAAGCACAAACAGCAGAAGTCATCCGTGAAAAAATTATTCGCCTCATGGGAGCAGAAGTTCCATATAGCGTTGCGATAGAAATTGAGCGCTTCACTGAAGATAAAACCAAAGCTGATCAAACACTATTAAAAATTAGCGCTATTATTTGGGTTGAGCGCGAAGGTCAAAGAGTTATTATTATAGGCAATAAGGGTGAAAAAATTAAGGAAGTTGGCCGCAGCGCGCGTGTTGATTTAGAGAAAAAATTTAACGTTAAAGTCTTTTTGCAGTTATGGGTAAAAGTAAAGAAAAACTGGTCTGATAATGAGCGGGCACTGAAAAGTTTAGGATTTAATGAATAATACGACACATAGTTTAGTTCCTGCGTATTTAATCCATACTAAAAATTATCGTGACACGAGTTTATTAATCGACTTTTTTACTAAGAATGATGGTTTCATTACAGCTTTGGCTAAAGGTATAAGAACACCATCTAAAAGTAATAAGCGTGGTTTACTCCAGCCTTTTACTCAGTTATTGATAAACTATCGCGGTAAAGCAGAGCTTGTCTATCTTAATAATATAGAGCTTAGTGAGCAACCATATATCTTTAATAATAACCAATTAAAATTAAGTTTTTATATAAATGAATTACTCTATTATTTATGTCGTAACCCGATTGGGATTGTTTATCCTAATCTTTTTGAGATCTATCAAGCTACTTTAAATAATTTGAAAACTGTTGATATCAAGAATAATCTTGAACTTTTTGAGCCATTTCTTCGGGAGTTCGAGTTAGATCTATTAAGCTGTCTTGGCTATGGTCTGTCTTTTACTGACATTAATCCAGATTCAACTTACAGCTATGATTTTACCGATGGATTCCAGGCTGTAAACGAGCATGTTAGTTCAGTGAATAAATTACTCTTGCGTGGCGACTTAATAGTTAATATAATGCAACGAGATTGGAGCGATAAACAAACGTTGATCGCAGCTAAAAAGCTTTTACGTAGTATTATCAAATACTATATTGGAAACAAAGAGTTACATAGTAGAAAATTATTTGTTTAAAAATATATGAAACAAAATTCAGTTTATTTAGGTGTAAATGTTGATCACGTTGCTACTTTGCGAGAAGCTCGTAAAATAAATTATCCAGATCCTTTACAAGCAGCATTAATCGCTGAGCAGGCAGGTGCTGATTTAATAACTATCCACCTAAGAGAAGATCGTCGACATATTCAAGATTATGATGTTGTTAATTTTAAAAATATTATTAAAACTAAGCTTAATTTAGAGATTGCTATCGAAAATGCTATGTTATTAATCGCGGAGCAGGTTAGGCCAGAACAGTGTTGTCTTGTGCCTGAAAAGCGACAAGAGGTTACAACAGAAGGTGGCTTAGATGTTGTAAAGAACAAATCTAAAGTTCAAGATGCTGTACAAAGACTACAAGCTCAGGGTATCCGTGTATCTTTGTTTATTGATCCAATAGCGGAACAAATCCAAGCTGCAAGAGATTGTAATAGCGATGATATAGAGGTTCATACCGGCTGTTATGCTAGTAAAAAACTACACACTCGTGAGCAGCAGTACGAGCTACAAAAAATTAATGATGCTGTCAAAATGGGGCTAGAAATAGGGTTAAGAGTAAACGCTGGCCATGGACTACATTATCATAATACTCAGGAGATAGCGAGAATCCCTGGAATTAGTGAATTGAACATAGGGCACGCTATTATCGCGCGAGCTATATTTACTGGTCTACATGAAGCTGTGCGTACTATGAAAGAAATTATTCAACAGGCAAGCTTATCTCAGTCAATATTAATATGATTCTAGGTATAGGTACGGATATAATAGCAATAGAAAGAATTAGAAAAGTTTACAAAAAATTTCCTAATTCTTTTTATAAGAAAATTCTATCGCCTATCGAACTAACAAAGTATAAGTCTATTAGACATGAAGACAGAAAAATAAAATTTTTGGCTTCAAGATGGGCAGCTAAAGAAGCCTTAGTAAAGGCCTTAGGCA
>JACCDT010189108.1_pt1 | contig 32439 bp, 91 predicted proteins | sample 7446291 | NCBI WGS metagenome assembly JACCDT01 (sample SAMN15323446, study PRJNA562643) | freshwater metagenome | isolation source: river surface water | place: USA:Blue River Watershed | collected 2017-08-17
ACAACCCCAGTGACGTTTCTTTTTGTTTTGAGATACGACATATATACGATTTGAAGACTCGGATTTAATCTCAAAGCGATTAGTCCACTGTTCATTATCTTGGAGTACAACTCCAGATTCAATATATAGTGTGGGGAGAGATGGTTTTTTATCTTTCATTTAATAAGTCTTGAAATTCGTGTGCTTTTTGTATGCGTCCAACTTTTACACCGGCATCAAAAACTGAATTAACTAAGGATATAATATCAAACTGTTTATTTTCAGCAATAAATTTAACACACAATTTAATTATCTTTCGACTAATAATATCGTGTGAATCCGGCACTTTTTCAACATTTTTAATCCAATCTAAAATTGTTTTATAGTTTATGTGGTCGCTATAAATTACATAGGCTAAATTTATATTATCACCACACATGTCAAAACTTACATGTAACGATTTTTCATATTCAGCATTCATAGTGGTTGCACTACCATGAACAATGCATAAATTATTTATTTTGCTATCAAATATTTTGACTCCTGAAAATCCACCTGACTTTTTTTCTCCTGAAGAATAAAATATTTCTCTCATTTTGATTTTTTTTCTTCTATTTTAATTTTCCAGTTAATATCGTTCAGACTCATTGCTTCCACAACTAATTTAACAGGAACAAGCAACTTTTCATTACAAAAATACAAACCGTCTTTATCGGGTTTTATTTGTAAAACTTCTGCGAGTGATTTTTGAATTTGTATTTGCATAATGTAGTTACGATACTTTCAAATAATTTGTTACAAACTTATTTGTTTGAGTAAGTTTTTTATACTCTTACCTGGTTTGACGGTATGTCCTTCAAATGTTTCATTTTCATAAACAGTTACAATAGAGCCTTTATAATAAAATTCAAAATTATCATTACCAAGAGCAATAATCATTATTCCTTTATTTATAAATGGAGACATCATTTTCCCCAGTTTCGTTTCTTTTTCCAGATGTTCTTTTATTAAGTCAGGCAGTAGCATTTTCAAATTGTTTTTGTAATGTGTTTATTAAATAATCTTCAGCCCATTGCATTGCTGCACGTCTTGCATTGTGATAATCATCTTTAATAGAAATATTAACTCCTTGTTCTATTTCCATTACACCCCAAAATATTGGTGAATCTTCAATTGTGTCCGAAGTTCTCGGTTCAAGTACAGAAACAAAACCATTGTCATAACCCTGATTATCATCATCTATTCTTAATTGAAAAACTTGTTTATTTCCAATAAAACCCTTACCATCTATTTCCCATCTGATATGAGAATTGTCAGGATAGATTTTGCTTTTTTTGAATGTTAACCGGTTCTTCATTAATTGATAGGAATAATATTACAATTTAAATAACCTTTAATGTCGTTATACTGACCTTCATACCAACTATCTTCATCAGTTAACTTATAACCATAATCAGATAGTACATCAGATAAATCTTTTTCCAAAGTTGGTTCTTCTGTATTACGCCATTTGTAATGGTAATCATACATTTTTGGAAACTGCTGTGCTAAGTCTCGGACTGTTTTAATATTTGCCATTTTATTCTTCAATTAAAGAGTTAACAAATTTATCAAATATTTCCTTGGCTTTTTCTTTTGCCAATTCAACTGTTTCAAAAGTATCAATTTTCTTGGTGTTATTAGCTCTTGTGAAATGGTCAGACATAATTGGATAAGTTAATAAAATGAAAACAGTATTTCTTTTTCCTATTTTTCGTATTTCAAACCAAATTAATTTGTTGATTAATCCAAACTCACAATTTTGATTGAGTTCAAATATATCATTTGACCATTCTATTTTTTTAGGTTTCATGATATAGTTACGTATGATGATTAATAACTGTTACGAAAAGTTATATATAGTAATATATGATACATTTGATTTAGTTTCATAAACCAAAAATTCATCTGGTACGTTTTCGGGTTTTAAGTCTTTTTTTAAACGTTCAATTTCTACATGAATTTCACGTTCCACTTCCGCTTCATTTTGTCCTTTAACATTAATATTGGAACACCAATATTTATTTGCACCTACTATAATAAAATGTCTCATAATTAAAGATTTATTTAAAGATTTATAATATTAGTTACGTAAAACTCCAAATATAATGTTACAAATTTAACAAATTTTTATTATCCAAGTATATTAAAGTTATGTGTATATCGTTATAAATTAAAAATCCGAAGGTTTTAAACCTGGACCAGGTACCCGGTAGATCAACCCCTGGAGTTTTACCAAATGTATAGAAAGCAAAAAACCCCAACTTTTCAGTCAGGGTCTTTCAAGCGCAATAGATGGGAAGTCTTTAATCTTTTAAATTTCTTTTTCATAAAACCCTTCTTCTAATTTTTTATGTACTTTTTGGTGTTCATCGTAAAACTCCAGTTCTGATTTAATTTCCCCCTCCACTCTTCCAATCCAACAGGCGATAAGAACCTGAAGATCGACATCTTTTGCTTCTTCTCTCCATTGTTTGAGAAGGTTTGTATTTGTTGGAGGCTGATTGCTTGTTAAGGCTATTGCCATTTCTGATTGTGAAGGTTTGTTCATGGTTATAGTTACGTTTGTTAAAAGATTAATGTTACTCAAACATTACATTTTTTTCAATAATGCTATTAACTTCATCAATGGATTTACCAATATAATCAGTTGTGTTTTCGGTTGTATCTTCATTGATAGTTTGAAGACCACGTAATCGACCGGTGATTGCAATAAGTTGTTCTTTGATACTTTTAAGTTCAATAAAATCATTATTAACCTTTGTATCAGCAGCATGATTTTCAAAATCAGGACGCTCTTTAAGAGAGTTAAGTGCATCCACTAAGCCTTCAGGACGAAAAGATACTGAGCCTACTGAAATCCATGCTCTTTTGATTTCGATATTAGGACAGGTTTTTCCTGCTACTCTTCTGTATTCACGTTTGTAATCAGCAATTACTTCATTAATGTTTTCTACCTTTGCCATAATTATTTTATGTTGTTATGTTTATGATATAGTTACTTAAATCAATTCAATTTTGTTACGGTCTATGTACTCTCCACCATTTTTCTGTACTGAAGTCTGAAATATAATGAAGACACATTCTTCGTTCTTTTACTTCTAAATCAAAATCATATCCATCATTTTCATTTTCATGATACATGGCTTGTACAATTTTACCATGAGGAGAATATACATCAACAAGGGTTTTAAATGGAGGGCGTTTCTCATTAGAGGATGTAAAACCATCCCGTTTCAAATTTTTTTCAAAAGATAAGTCTTCCATGTTATTTTAAGTACTGTTGTATGTTTCTAGCAATTGTACTCATTTCTAACCACCATTCTGGTTCATTTTGACTATTGCTTACAGTTTCTTTATCAATATTATCAATTTGTTCTAAGATATAACGTTTAAGGTTTTCCCATTTTTCTTTAGGTGTGTTCTCGTTATTCTCTTTGTTTCCCGCATCTATGAATGATTCCACCCAACCTTCTTTTGTTGATTGATATGTTTGAATAGCAATGCCGGTTTGCTCATTCATCGCACGGATTTCTACGGGTACTGCATTGTCATCGCCTAATCCTTGTCCTGAATCAGATTCTTGTTTTAAAGTTTCAACAACTCTTTTTGACAATTTCTTTACATGATTTAAATCCACGGGTTCATCAAAGAGAACATCTAATGTAAATTTAACCCGTTTTATTTTTCTTTCTTCACTCATGATTGTAAATATTTTTTATCCTTTATAAATTTTAAATTTTTTGCTTCATCAATTGTAAGTCCTTCAAACTCCTTCTCTGTGAAAGAAATTTCATCAGGATAATATTCAAACAACAATTGTTCTGCTCCATCTTCTGTTGTCACATAGACTTGTGGCATTGGGTCGCTAAATGATTTGGGTTGTGCAGTAATTCTTGCTTTAGTTATTTTCATGGTTAAGTTACGTAAGGGAGAATTAAAGTGTTACATTTTATAAATAAAGTTTATCTAACTCTTCTTCAAGACGAACAATCTCTTTTTCTTTATTTTCTATCATCATCAAAACTCCACACCGAGTACCCTTTGATGAAGTTGAACTCATTAAAGATTTTAGGTCTTCTTTTTCAGATTTTAGAATCAACATCTGTTTGATGTAAAATTCACCTATTTTTAATTTTTCTAATGTTATCATAAAATATTATCCTTCATATTTTTCAGGTATGTTAGTTGTAAGTACTGTATTTGGTTCCTCAATTTCAAGACCCCCAAGAATTTGTTCCACTGTTGAAGTTTGTAAAATTCCAATCCAACTCTGAAGTTCACTTATAATTTGTGCTTTTGTACCGGAACCTTCAATTTTGATTGAAAATTCTTTTTGTTCTTCTGTTTGAGATAGATAGAACTTTAGATATTTTTTATTTGTTTCTATATCACGTCTGAATATCTTAATCAAAGGTAATCTGAATTTACCGGCTCCTTCTTCGGGGTTTTCAGAAATTAAAATCAAAGTGTTTTTTAACATACCCTCAGTATTGTTATATCCAAAATCCCTGAAACTATCTATGAGTTTTGGAAATTTTAGTATAGTCCTTATGGCTGCTACTAAATTGAATTTTACTTTTTCTTTTGTTGACATGATAATTTATTTATTTATAGTAGTACAGTTACGTTATATTGAAATGTTTCGTTACATTATTTTGTAAATTCCCAATCTATTGAATTTGAATTTTCCCAATTTCCTTTATAAAAAACCTGGAATTGTTTTCCTATCCAACGATATGGGAGTTTTACTCTTGATGAATAAAAAAAATCACCAACCGGTACAGACAAATTTTCTAACCAAATATCTTCTCTAATCTTTGCTAATTTAGTTTTGGTTTTCATGATTAATTTATTGTTTTATAATCTGATGGGTTTACACTTCCTTGAATAGTTGGATTGGCATTCCAAGCTGATTGAGGGGTTTTGAATCCCAACCTCGTGTGAAGGTTATATATTTCAGAGTATGAATTAAACTCCTCAAAGGAATTATAATTATCCTGAAGTTTACATTGATAACCCTTGATACCGTTTTTACAAATTACTTGTTTTCTGTTCATGGTTAAGTTACGTAAGGGAGGGATAAATCGTTACAAAATATCTTTTGTTTGAGATTTAAAATAACCCCTTATTCTTTTGCTCCACTTTTTTTTATCATATCGAGTTTCTGCTTTACCTTTTGAAGACATACTGGTAATAGGTCTTGTTAAATGAACAATGCCACTTTTACAATTACCTATACCATGTAAATTTGAATCTCTACCGGCTTTGTGTCTTCTTCCTTTATTTTTCATTATTCAATTGTTCCTTTATATTGAAGACTATATGGTTCAACCATTGGTTCATTTCTTTGAATATAACCATCCGGACCAGGCAAGATTATTCTGAGAACATCACGTCCACATTCTTTTGTTTTTGCTACAGTGACTTTATAATTATGAATAACTTCAGAGTATTCTTTTCCTGGCTCAAGTTTAATTCCTTTTCTAATGTAGTTATCTACAGCAGAGTGTAAAACTCCTAACATTATATACATTTGTTCATGTGCAATAGGAATCACTATTTGTAAATCAGGATGATTGAAACTTTCAGGCAGATGATGGGTATGGATGTTCATACCGGTTGGAGTATTACTTACATCATCGTCAGGAACGGCATGAGCATACCAACCATATTCTTTTATTCCGTCCTGTTCTAATTTTTCAACATGTTCTCGTCCATGTTCACAACAGTCGCATTTTGGTTCTTTATTTTTTGACATTAGCCGTAAATTTATGTGCGGATATTCTTCTTGTGGTTCCCATGCTCTAGTTACGTAAGGGAGAATTAATTTGTTACAATAAATTGTTATTTAAACAATTCAGAATTTAATTGACTACGTTCTGCTAAATTTTTTGGTAATGGAACTTCTTTTAAAAGTTGTTTCATAATTTTAATTCCAGATTCTGAAAAAACATACCAATGATTAATACGTGGTGTGGTATTACCATCAAAAGTTTTAAAAAAATTACTTTTATATGAACTTGGTGTTCCAAGACCAATCCAAGCATTTTGCAGAGTTGCTTTTTTTGGCTCATGAAACATCATCCATCTTCGATATGCTTCTAAAAATAAATTTTTATCTTTATAGTTTAATGGACGTAAAGCTTCGGATAATAATATTTTTGTTTTCATACTTAAGTTACGTTGGGGAGAATTATAATGTTACAATAAAATATTTAATTTATTTAAAATACTCTTTGCTTGTTCCGGTGTTTTTAATTGCCAAATATAAAACCCTCCTTTATTTCGGGGTTTTCTCCAAAATTTCAAATTGGGATAAAAAAAGACATCACCCGTATCATATATACGAGCGATGCTTTTATCTTTAAGAACAAACAGTTCAAACATTATTTAATCAATTGCAGAGCCAAATCAAACGCTTTTTGTCCATCTTTTTCGGCTTGTCCACCAATGATTGATTCTAATTTATCATCAGAGCCACCCCATTTTTTAACATTCTGATAGTATCCAGTGATGGCGTTATACGCTCCGAACACAGTTCCTTTGGTTGATTCAGTTTGTTGAGTCGGGCTTGTCATGGCATAGCGAAATATTTGCGCTATTTTATTTTGAGAACGGGTGCTGATTTCTGCTTTCTCTTCAGGTGTTGCTTCTTCTCTTAACGGAGGTAAAACAACTGCTTCAATGAATTTTCTTAATTGAGAGTCAACAATTGATTTTTTCGCCATAATGTTGAACACCTCAGTAAGTTCAGTTGTAAGTCTATTGCTGATACCCATAATTCTGTGAGCCTGTGCGAGTTTTAATTTTGCATCTTTGGTGTGACGAATTGAAACTCTGTTTGTTAAATTACCAAGAGCGGCATTAAGTGTATTGTTACAAACAATCCTCACTGGGGTAAAGGCTGCAATGATTGAACCGGAACCATCGTGTGTTGATTTGAGGAAGATATATTTTTCAATATCATCTTTACCTACACGAATGTAATCAGGAAGTTTTGCAGTTATAAAAATAACTTCTCCACCACCCAATGCTCCAGCAGTTTCATACATTGCTTCATCTTTGCCTACGATTGCATCAAAGAATTCAAATGCATCCACATTCTGAACGATTTCATAACGATTACCAACTACTCCGAATGGTGCGCCAGTATCAGTACGATAAGTTCCGAATTTTCCAGGAATTTCTTTTACAGTCCCATCAGGTAGCGTAATTGATACTGGAAGTTTACCAACTTCAAAATCCAACAGTGCTTCACGGATTGCTTCAGATGAAGTCATTTTTCCTTGAAGAATTTGTCCTTTACCATGCCATGCAGGTTCAATTGCCGATGCAAATGCATTTTTCTTTCTTAATTCGTCATAATAAATTTTGTCTGCCATGTTTTGTTGTTTTTAAGTATTGTTTAGTTATACTCCAGTTACGTAAGGGAGAATTAAGATGTTACAAATATAGAAAAAAAATAATAATTAATAAAGGTAGGTTTCTTTTAAATTAATTAAATTACTATAACAACCATCTTCATCTTTGATTGTAGCTATCATTGAAATAGGAATTGTAGAACATACTTCTATGCTTGATACTGTTACATCCTCTCCCATTTCCTCACTCATTACTTTGATTAATTTAGGCACTACAATACTTTTTAATTTATCCTGATTATTATTGGTGAAATCTTCACCAAAATCAATAACTATAACTCCTATACTAGAGTCTGAATCAGTGTAAACGTTTAAATAAAGTTTCTGTTTCATTTGTATATTTGTTATTTCACAGTATTACAATATTTTATAAACTCAATTACTGCTTTATAAGCAAACTCAATTTCAAGGTTTGCTAATTCGCCTTTGATAACATTATATTTTCGGGTTGCTTTTTTATCAAATGGTAATGTATGACTACATACTTTTATAACAGGTATTAACCAGTCCCATGAAGTATTGAATAAAAGTTTTTCATGGTGTCTTCCGTTTATTACATTATTATCATCAAACCAAAAATTTTTCCATCGCAATGAGCCAAGTCTTCCTTTAGTCATCCCGATAAATTCAGCTATCAATTTGTTATTATTTTGCGTTTCTGTTTTCATTCTGTTAATGTAGCTTTTAGTCATGTTTTATGATAGATATAAAATGATACGTACTATTTTAAACGGTATGTATGTTTCTACCCCTTCTGCTTCAGCATAAAACTCAATTGAATCGTTGTATTTTGTTATATGCATTTCTTCATTAGGAAAAGGCTTAACAACAACTTTTTTATTATAATGTTCAGAGAGTGCTTTATTAACTGCATTGGTAATATCACATTTTTCATCATTATTAAAAGGAGTAATACCTGCAATTGGCAAACCTTTTGCATCCATTATAAGATGTCCGTATCCGTGAGAAGTTTCTGCTGTTATCATTTATTTACCTTTTTTAATTTGTTTAACTTCTGCTTCATCAAGCAGTTGTTCAATCCATGCTCCCACAAAACCGGTTGGGTCATCATCTGCTTTTGTTTCGTAATTTTCAAGTATGTAATCAATCTGTTCCTTTGAAGGAGTTTCATAATTGAGGTCTGTAGCAACCTTCAAAATATCTTCTTCTGTTATTTCCGTTGTTTTGTTTGCCATGATTTTTTAAATTATAATTAAGTTACGTAAAACTCCAACTTAATGTTACTAAATTATATCAGTTGAATATATTGTACGTAAATTGAGTGTCTATCATTATACCCTTCAATGGGTAATGTATTTTCTATTACCGAGGGCGTGAGTTCTTTTGTTGAATAAATAGAATATGATGTATTAGCAACCTGACATTGTAAATTATCAACATCTACTTTTAAAATTTGGGATATTGCCTCTTTAATATTTTCATCTGAAAAATTTTGGACTTCTACTCCAGTTGATAAAGTTTTTAAGTTTGTTATTACGATTGCGTTTCTCATAGTATAGTTACGTAGGGGAGAATTAATCTGTTACAGTTCTTCGTTTTCAGGAAACAAATAGATATTCAAACAATCTATAATAGTTTCTCTGTCATCTTGGCTACATTCAGATTCATTCAATAGATACAAATCCACTTTACCTTCAGAGCCAGTAATTTGTTCACCATTTTCCAGACAATCATTAAAAAGTTTAACAACATTTTTAACTACTTCAACAGGGCATCCTAACTCATCGGTATAAAAAGCAATAACGCTATCATCCTCTGAAACAACTCTGGCATTTAATTTATCAAATACTAATTTTTGTTTCATGTTTATACTTTGTTTCTTAAATTCAGTTACGTAAAACTCCAATTGACTGTTACAAAAAAATCCTCTGAACTATTATGAGCAGAGGATTTTTACATAAATACAATTTTCTTTTAATCTTTGGGTGCGAACTTGGGTTTTACTTTCCCGCCTTTAATCCATTCCGGTTTTCCATAATAGCGTTCACGGGTGCTATCTGATGCTGAATACTGAATGATTTGATTTCTCGTTTTCAATGAATGAATCAACACTGAGGTTTTACGAGCGAATTCCAATTCATCTGTAATTTTCTTTTTACCCACCTTTTTTGTCAAGGCTTTTACCAATTCTCTTTGATGCAAAAACCTGTTACTTTCATTAATGGTGTTACGTATGATTGCCGAAAGATTTACACCAAAAGTGTTTGTTGACCCCTTCGGACGACCCATTTGTGGAAGTTTTGATTTTCTCTTTGTTGTAGTAGACATAGTGCTTTTTAAATATAGTTAGTATTCTATCAATATGTTTAACGGATAAAGTATAAAAAAGTTACATTTTATGTTTTAACCCCTCAATTTTGCCTTTAAGTTTACCAAATAAAAAACTTAATTTAGTATAATGCGGGATTAAAAAACTTAATTGTTTTAATTTTTCATAATCTTCTTCATATAATTTTTCTAATTCAGAAATATCGTTTGTTTTTTCAATCTTTTCCTCAAGAATTTGAATACCATTCCAAAACTGTTTAGATTCAATACTCATGAATTTAATTAAGAAAAATAATAATAAAAATATAAATACTATTGATATTATTCCAATAATTTGATGTGATGACATGACTTTAATTTTATATAGTTACGTAAAACTCCAATGGGTTGTTACACTAATCCAGAATGTTTCTGGAGCAAATTTATGGATTTTTATAATATTAGATATACATAAAACTTTGATGTTCTTGGATAATATTTTTTTCCAAATTGGTTAAAGTTTAGTGTATACCTTTTTAAATTTAAAAATCATGGAGTTTTACACCCGGGCCTGCGTCCGGGTATGGTTCCTGGGTATTTGATCTACAGCAAACAAAAAACCCCAACTTTTCAGTCGGGGCTTTCTGCGGTAAGGATGAGGGTTTATTTTTTAAATATTAAGAGTTCTAATGGTATCTATTTTTGTAATGTTATTAAGATTAATTATTAAAAACGTTTCACCATTTACCTCCCAACTAACGAATTTTATATGAGGTTTTGCCATACTTTCAAATAGATATTTGAATTGAGATGGATATAGAACTTCTGTTTTACCATCAGTTAAATGAACACGATATTTAGTTCGAAATAATTTCATTTGTATTTATGAATTGGATTCTAATTCTTCGATTTCATATTTTTTTGCATCTTTTATGCATTCCTTTACACCATTTAAATTGAGTTCCCATAACCCATCTTTTCCATATTGATGACCAACTTGAATGTAATTATCCGATATATCCCCTTCCATATAATAACCTGTAGGGAATGTAAGTTTACAACCTTGTTTCATCAGTTCAAGAACTGATTCAGGTTTGATGTTGTCGTAGTCTACGGTAAGTTTCAAGATAATTGTTTTTTTAATTGGTTAAATGTACCTGTCCATTGAGTTTTATCAGCAAAAATAATTTGTACTTCTTCTTCTGTTCGTTCTTTGTAAGTTGCACCTTGTCCTTGATAAGCATCTACCGAAATAGAATTACCATTGTTGGTTTCCAGACGTGCGTAACCTGTCTTTGTAATTTTGGTTTGTCCACCCTTAATTCCTATTTTATGTATATTAATTGATTTTTTCATTTTTTATTAATTTCTAAAACGTTATATTAGAGTTACGTTCTAACGGACAGGGTTGTTACGAGTTGTATTATTTTGATTTTAAATCCCGAATTTTATTCAACCAAACTTCAGGATTACCATCAGGCACATACATGTTGATTATTTCATCAATCATAGATTCCCTTTCACTTTCATGATATTTTTTAGCAAATCTACAAATATCAATGGCAGTATATCTTGCATTTGCATTTCTTGCTGCATCTACCGGAATACCCTTTTGTTGTTCAAAAAATTCTTCTATTGTCATTTTAATTTTCAAATTTCAGGTTGTTCATATCTCAGTTACGTTTTACCGGATAAAGATGTTACGGGTTCAGATATGGTTGGTTTAGAGTTTAATATTTCTCTTACCATGTCAGCATATTCTATAGCCCACACTTTAATATAAAACTTACCATCATCTGATTCATGACCTGCTACAATACCTCTGCATTTAATCATTAGAACCTTATACTGTTCTTTTGTTACCTCTATTGGGGTATTGTATTTGATTACGATGCTATCTTTCTCTTGCATGAATAAGCGGTTTTCATTTGAAAATAAATCCAAAAATATCCTTTTTCAGGAACGAGTTTGTTTTTGGGAGATTTTATAAATTTAGAAAAAACATAGTTTACACCACTAGCAAACAGTTCTATTGCTGAAGTTTTCTTTTTGGTTTCGGGAAGTTCTGCTAATGGTCTTGGCGTTACAATAGGAGTAAACGTTTTGGGTTGGCTTTCTACAAACTTTTTGTAATGTTCATGTCCATCAAAATATTTACCTTCATAGGAGGGGAGAACAAAATGTTCTTCATGCTTCACATAAATGCTAAGTTCGGATTTATAATCCCGAATTACATTACCCTTTTTATCAAATTCAGATTTTTGTAATTTATCAATACCCAATACTTTACATGAGGCATTGATTGCTAATTCTTTATTATAACCTTGTTTCATGTTTAGTTTTGATTAAACGTATTTCAAAGATAAGAAAAATAAATTATAATGTAGTTACGTAAGGGAGAATTAATCTGTTACAGATTTTTATTTCCCTACTAATTTAGAGGATTTGGGGTCTCCAACTTTAACCATAAATCTCTGTCTGCTTCAGTGTTAAAGAATGTATCAATCATATGGCTATACAAATATATTTGTTTTCATCATCTTCCCATTCATCACCAACAATGGCATTTTTTGCCCACATATGAAGACTCACATCAAAATTATCAGTGTCATCTTCCAACGCAAGTACATCCTCAAGGGTAAGGTTGTTGTTTGTCCAACCCCTTCCTGTTTTATCTTTGTATAAGAATTTTTTCATAATTTAGTTACGTAAGGGAGAATAAGAATGTTACAAGGATAAATAAAAATTATTCAATATCAGCATCACCATCATTTTGGTGCATATTTCCAAGTAGATTAATTTGTTCTTCTGCCAAATTTAAAGTAGAGAATGTACCTAAAGAACGTGGTTCTTGTTGGTGTTTTGGAATATCTTTATAGGTTTCTCCATTTTCATATTCTTTATGAACTTCAATGGTTGTCCATACTTTATAAGTGGTTTTCAGTAATTTCCCTTTTTTTGTTTTAGTTGCCATTGTTTTTTATAATTTTTCTATTCTATTTTTTTTCATGATTTAGTTACGTAAGGGAGAATTAATCTGTTACACTTGAAATCTACCGGCATAAACATAAGATTGAGTACCTACATTATCCATCACCACTGCACAACTTCCGTAAAAATCCAGGAGTTTGTATCTCTTGTTTAAAGTGAAATCATAATCTTTTGACGTATAACCGTCAGGAAGTTCGGTTAATTTTACCTTGCGTCCGATATGAGTTCTGTTAATCATCATGTTAAACCCGTGATTCTAAATCCTTAATCAGTTCTTCTAAAAGTGCTTGTCGATAATAACGAAGTCCATTTTTTGGTATAGGAGTTTCATTTATTTTTTGTGAAATTTCCATGCCCATTTTATGAGCCACAATCATTAGTTCAACTTGGTGTTTATATTTGTCCGGATTATTTTCATCAATTTTGATAAGACTTTCCGAACCATTTGGAGAAGTAATTGTTTGTACTCCTCCTTTTTGAACTATTTTATAACCTTTATATTCTATTGTTTTCATGATTAAGTTACGTTAATGATAATAGGAATGTTACGAATTCTTTTCAAGCCATTTATCAAGATGGAGTTTTACCTTTGGAGTTTTTGAGGTTTCAATTTTAGTATCTCTTGGTTTCTCGGAGGTAAAATCTCTTATAGTAATTGCTCCATATCCATTTATAGGAAATTCAATTTCACTGCTATCTAATTCACTATGCATCCTTTTTGCAATTTCATAAATCAAATCAAAGCCTACACCAATTAGTCCTGTATAACTATCTTGATTGGTAATTGATAGTAAAACTCCATGCTTTGGTTCCTCAAGTAAATTATATGTAATTTTACCACCAAACTTGGTGCAAGTGCCTATTTTTTTAAACTTGGTATCATATTCCTTTTCAATAATAGATTGAATATGGTTTACATCGCATCTTTTAAAACCTATTTCATAAAGTGGAAATTTTCTTTTTAGTTTAATATATAATTCCATCACGTTATCAATTTGTGCATAAGCATATTGCGTGGTTAAACCTTCGTTATATTCACCTATGCCATAATAAACATCCTTAATGGCTTGAATTGGTAAAACATTCAATAATAATTCAATAACAAATGGTACAACATCTTTGTCTTCAGGGTGTACAATATCTTTAGTATGTTTATCCTTCAGACTTGCATAATCAAAAAGGTTATGCTTTTTAAGGAGTTCTACAATATATTTGTCTTGAAGTGGTTTGAATGTTTTCATACATCAGTTACGTAAGGGAGAATTATAATGTTACGAATTTTATGCTTTATTATTTGCTCGTAAAAAACCAAACAACAATTGATAATCCATGTCTCTCTGATATTTATCAGCATAAGAATAACCAGTATCATTAACGTCTAAATAATATGACGGCTCATCTTCATTATCAATAACATTCTTTTTGATTTCAACTTTATCATGTTTCAATATTTTTTCAATATCAAAAGATAAGTCATCGTTGTAAAAGTCCGGTTTAGGAATTTTTATAGTTGATTTTTTTAATTGTTCTTTCATGTATAAGTTGATTTAGTAATATATCCAATGCTTCGATTTTAGGTTTAATGTTAGCGAGTTTTTGCTTTGCAACAACTGGTTTATTTGCGATCATTAAGTTCATTATACAATCTATATCAAATTGAATACCATGTCCCAACAAATCGTAAATTGCTGACTTAATTTCATCCTTGCTTTTCGTTGAATTTTTTTTCATTTAGTTTTGTCTAAAATCAGGATTCATTTCAATAAGTCTGTTTGTTATATTAGAAATTTTTTTTAATAATCTTGAAGTTCTTTCAAAGGAATTATCTAATTGTTCTTCAATTTTAGAAAAATCTTCAGCAGTATGGTTTAATGGGTGATCTAACACCATTGATTCCATAATTTTATACAATTTAATCGTTCTTTTTTCTGAAATTTTATAAATTGGAACAAGTCTAAATGCCTCAATCCATAATTTCTTTTCCTCTGTTGTAATTTTATTGTCTGTCATAATAAAGTTACGTTAAATTATTAATTTATGTTACATAATACTGATATGACAATGCTTGAATTTTTTGCCAGAACCACATGGACAAATCTGATTACGTTGCACTTTAGCATATTTTGCTCGTTCTGCATATAATTCCTGCCTTCGTTCTTTTTCGATTCTGGAACGTTCTTTTTCGATTGCTAATAATCCGGCATCATGCTCAATTATTTTTCTTTTTCTTTCACTTAAATCTGAAATATTATGCACACCAAGATACATATATAATCCTAATTTCATTATATTAGAATTTTTGCGATACTCTTTATATCTCTGTCTTTGCTCCAAAATTTTATCTTTTGGAATATCTCCAAGTGTCACATTCTCATCAATTGGAGTTTTACATTTAGTACAGAATAAAGGAGGTAGTACTTCATTGAATGAAAAATCTTTATCAAAAAGTTCCCACTCTTGACAAACTACACACCAAAAACGTTTCAAAGATGGTTTGGATGGTTGGGTTGGCATTAATTTTCGTTTTGAATTTGTTTTGCTGTTTCATAATTAACTTCAATGATTACCTTTCCTTTCGCACCATGTTTCAATCTTGTTAAAACCGGTTGAATAAAAATAGTGTCATTTTCAAGAATCTCTACTGAATACATTTTTTAAATATCTTGTGTTATTTTGTTAAATGTGTTTTTTTCCAAAAGGTCTTCAGTAGTTTGTTCACCCCATCTCACAAAATGATTCAAACTTACTTCACTATTATGAATTTTATAGATGTTATTTTGTACTGAATTAGGTAATTCATTAAATAAAGTTTCCATCTTAGAAAAGAGTTTTTGAATCTTTTTAAGATTATCTCTTGTAATCTGTTTTTGAGTTTTTGCTTTCATGGTTTAGTTACGTAAAGTCATCCGATTGTGTTACACCAGGTTTAAACCCCTGGAGTTTTACTTCCTTTTAGGTATACAATAAACTTTGGTAAAGTTAGAAAAAAATTTATCCAAGTTGGTTAAAGTTTTGTTTATACCATTATAAATTTAAAAACCTTCGAGTTCTTCACCGGGCCTGCGTCCGGGTCTGGTTCCTGGGTATTTGATCTACAGCAAACAAAAAACCCCAACTTTTCAGTCGGGGCTTTCAATTGTGGGTTTGGAGTTTTACTCTTCAGTAGAAGGAGGTTTTTGGTTTTTTCGGGTGTAATCTCTTTTACTCTTTTGAATTTTTTGTGTTGTACGCTGAAAGTAATTATCTGCGAGTTGCTGCTCTCTTAGTTTTGCTTTGATCGCTTTATGTACACTCTGATGTTTCTTTTTTTTCTTTGTCATCACTTTTTGAATGTTATTGACATTCGTTTTGAATCTTTATCATAACGAAAGTCAAACATTTTATTTTTGTGTTCTGAATATATTAAAATTCTTTTACCTGCTCTGTAAGTAGTAATTCCATTGTTTCCATTGGGAGCGGTATCTAATATTCGTTGAAGTTCAAAGCAAATATTATTTGCCATTCGCATGGAAGGTATAGTTTTTAAAACATCCTGCTTATCAGTTGCGATTTTACTTGCTATGTCTTTATAATTTATCTTTGCCATGACAAAGTTACGAAACTAAATTCAAAACTGTTACTTCATTTATTGTTTCCTTACCTTCTGAAAATGTTTTTTTATATTCAAAGGTTGTATCTTCAGTTTGATATTTTCGTGTACCTTGAATGGAATCATAGCCTACATCTTTTACACCTGTCAACACTTCAAAAGCATCCTCACAATTAACATGACTTATTGATATGTAAGCAATTTTATCATTGATAGTTATGATATGTGCATCTTTTGTAAAATTGATTGTAACCAAATGCCTCTTAAAAATTTTACCTTTGGTTTTAATTTCATCAAATGTATATTTGATATTTGATTTTTGACGTTTATCTTTTGAATCAATAACATTAAAATCTGCAATATTTTTATTAAATGGGTTTCCTTCCCACCAATTGTTTTGCCATACATTTTCAGAATCTCCAATAACACCATTCATAAACCCTGTACGTAAAACTTCAATCATTGGATTTGTACAATGTTGCTCGTGAAATCGACTTTTACAACGTCTGGTAGTATATTGATTTGGCTCTGGGTGGAATAAAAGGGTTTGATATTCAGGGAGAGTAATACCGATTTGAATTAGATTAGGAGAACTATAGTTTTGATACATAGTAGAACACAAACAACCATATCGCATTCCATGAAAATTATCACGATTTGCATTGAGCATTAATGTCCAAAATGAATGATTGAAATCACTACCTACTCCTAAAACTTCACAAAATTTATCGTGGGTTCTTTCTAATTCATTATAAGTGTCTCTGTCAATTAAGTCAATAAACTCCTCTTCATTCAAAATGGAATTTTTGTCAACTTTAAGTTTTTCAAGTAAATTGATTGAGAAGGATAAAACTGCATAATATTGCTTTGTCATAATCTTTGTTTGTTTATAGCAAAGTTACGTAAAACTCCTGGATATTGTTACAATTATATTGGGTGGTTGCATTTAAAATGTTCTCCTGTTAAGTCCATGAATTTATTATATTTTTCTGATTCATGGCTTTCAATTTCAATATTTAAGCAATTTGTAGATTGCTCATTAGCGTGTTCGTATTTTTCAACATCAGAACAGTGCATATAAATTGATTCTTCATTATGAAATTCACTGTGAATTTCTTCTTCTAATTCTTCATCCCGTTCAAAATCACCAAAATCAACTACATAATAAAGTGGAATAAGATAAAAACTCGGTGTAATTTCAGCACAATAAGTATTCACACTTTTATCATAAAGATAAGCAGTATAAATTTTATTTACTTTTGCTTTTATTTCATCACACCATCCATCAGTTTCATCTATTAAAACTACATTAATGTCAGTTTTTGTTTCTGCCTTATCTTTTGTTTGTGTTTCCATACTTCAGTTACGTAAAAATCCAGCAAAGTGTTACATTGATTATTTAACCTCTTCAACAGGTTTGTCACAAATTTGCACTATGTATTGTTGAACTTCTTTTGGGAGTAGACTCCATTCTGTTTTTTGTCCTATTTCTTTTAACACATCAATATCATTCAAAAATTTGTTAATGGAATATTTGGTACATTTTTTAACATCGCAACGTTCTCTCCATCCGGAACCCCATTCAACAAACATTCGGGAATCAACAATATTATGGTGAAATTTTGCATCACTTAATGCTTTATCAGAAGATTTGTAAACATCACCATCTTTTAAAATGATGGTATATTGTTCATCATCACCATCCCACTGATTTTTAAATACTACAAGTAATTGTTTTGGTTTCTTTTTCATATTGCAGTTACGTAAAACTCCAAAAACCAGTTACATTAATTGGTTAATAAAACCTTTTTTTACCACCAATTGTTTCTTATAAACTCCTTAGTTTCCTCATCATTTTCACCATAAAACTCAAATTCACTTTCAACTCTACTGAATTCTTTACCTTCTACTTCAATAACTGTTTTGGTTTCAATTTCCATACCTGCACCTAGTATTGCTTGGAAATCTTTTTTTGGAGAAATTGTACCATTAATAATGGCATCATTAATTTGTTTATCTAAATTTTCTTTTGATGTGGAACTGAAACTAATTGTAGGATATGTACCCTTTCCGTTGTCCCATAGATATCCATGAAATATTCCTTTTGCGTGATATGTAATTGTCTTTTTCATATTGCAGTTACGTAAAACTCCAAAAACCAGTTACATTAATTGGTTAATAATTTCTTTCGCTTTCTTTATTTTATCCTTTAACTGTTTACGTTCAAGTATTCCTAATGTAGGATTTGCTTTATCCGCTTCCAACTTATTGTTAGCGTTGTGAAATGTTTCGTTTAAGGATGCAAGTATAAACTGTTTATCCTCGTTGTTTAGTGTATTTTTCATTTTAAAGTTACGTTAAATTTTAACAAATAGGGAGGGTGTCCATATGCGACCGGAACTCGTTTACGCACTTTACAAAGCCTATCATATGTACTCTGCAAACGTTCCTTAACACCCATGTATTTTATTCAGTATCTTGACCGTCATCTGTAAGTTGGAAGAATTCCGTATCAGAACCTTGTTCTTTTAAAAGTTTCGCCATTTCTTTACCGGTTTTTTCTTCATTATCAATAATTTTACTAATTCTTCCTGATGAACTTCCGTTAGTTATCTCATCGTCAATTTCTGTCAAACTCATTTCGCCACCATCATCAAACTTTTCTGTTGATAGAACTTCTATTTGATAGACTGTTCTGTAAAATTTTCTTTCGCTCATGATATATAGTTACGATTTTTATTTTGTAGTTGTTACATCAACGGGATGATAAATATTTGAATTCATTGCAATTCTTAATGTCGTTTGTGTTTTATGGTCAAAAAATTCCAAATAAGAACCATGTTTCTGTGATAAGAGTTGACAGTTTTTATATGTTCTTGGTTTCCAATTACAACTTAAAGGTAAGTCCTCAGTCACATCTGCAAAGTAAGGGAGAAACATACTTTCATTAGCATTGAATAATTTATTTGCAGGGAACTTGTTAAGATTGGTTGTATAATAGAATAAACCATGTACGGGTTTTTGTATACTACCATCCACTTTATCTACATATCGTTTTTCAAGTTGCCAATTTTTATCTTCATACTCTTGCTCTTTTAAATGAGGTTGCAGTTTATAAGTGAATAACTTTTCACCCTTCAGATTAAATTCTATGATTTGATATACTGGCTTGTCCATATTTAAGTTACGTTAAAGGGATAGATATGTTACTAATCTTCAATAAATTTTTCATGGGATTCTACCGTATAACCAGTTACATTAAGTATCTTGACCGTTTATTTCAATTAATTCTCCGGATAAAACTTTTGCTTTAATTTTCATGTTATTATTGATTTCTATGAAGGATATACTCCATACAAACATATTCACTCCATTAATGTCCATGTAATCCTTGACTTGATAAGTATGTATTGATGATTTCATATTTCAGTTACGTTAAACTCCAGGATACTGTTACAAATTTAAAAACTGGTTTCGCCCCCTGTATAGATAGTTTGTACTCTATCAGATGCCCATGGTCAGCCATAGCTATTTTTGATTATATTTACAATTGTAAAAAGGGAGCCACCTCCAATAATGTAAATATAATAAAAACATTTTAAATATTCAAATATTTAAGTTAAACCGGGAGAATTTAATCCCCCGGTTTTTTACTTTGGTGAATTGATGATTCCGAAATAATACTCATATTCAGCACATTCAGAGGCATAGCCCACATTTGAATTGGTCTTTCGCATTCTATACAAGTTTAAGGGTTTGAAATTATTTAATTTAGTTACGTTTGGAGTTTTACTTGTGTTACAATATTAAAGTTGAGAATTTAAAGAACTCAGCAAATCAACCAATTGATTTACATTTAAAGACTCAATAGTGTTATCTTCATTGTTTTCCAATCCATTACTGAATCTAATTACTAAGCCTCCATCACGATAAACTCTTTTTATTTCACTTTTAGAAGTTAATCTTACCGGATTTTCAAGTTCAATGAAAGTATTGTCTTCGGAAGTTTCTGCTTCTAAGATATTTCTAATTGCACTCAGCGACATTCGTTTAGCCGAACTTATGTAAGTGTCAATTTCTTTTGCAACGTCCTGTAAGTATGTTTTGTTTTCTTTGTTCATGCTTAAGTTACGTTTAATCTTGGGGAGATGTTACAATTTTAATACTTCATTAATTTTACCGGCAATACAGTTGGTTAAAAAATCCCTTACAGAATTACTTTCGACAATATCAATAGTATCTAAATCAGGATTTTCTTCCAATTGCTTATCAATGATAGATTGTAGACTCTCATAATCTTTTAAATTGATTGAAAGTTGTTCGGATAATTTAATACTTTTATTTTGAAGTTCTTCCTTCCATCCCAATCCTGCAACAAATTGCTTTGGATTGTTATCAAACTCCTCCATTTCATTATCCAATAATCCTTGTGCTAATTTTAATGTATCCATGATTTAGTTACGTAAAACTCCAGATAGATGTTACATAATACTTTTATTCCATAAATCGGCTCTATCTTCTGCTTCCTTTTTTGTTCTGTGAGAAGTTGAGATATGTGGACCTTTTACAGAATACTTATAAGATGGCATATATTCACTGGTAATACTGTCCTCATTAAGTTTTTTACGTTCAGGACTTCCTACCGGAAATTGCTTTGCCTCGAATGTTCTTTTATGAACTGTATATTTTTGTTCCATGATAGAGTTACGGTTTATTAAAGATTAATGTTACTTAATTTCAAAATCACAATTTTCATTTTCAGGAAGGTTATCCAAAACCTCTACAACTTCAATGATATTATGGTCAATTTCATCATCATAAGGGAAACCACGTTTTTCATGAAATTCATCCTGAGTAATACCCAAATCGGTATCATAATTCAATTCAGTTCCTTCAACAAGATGTTTATATTTTTTATCAAGTTGTTCGAGTTTTTCATCTGTAATAGATACAGTAAAACTCCATTTGTAATTTCCTCCATCCCGATATTCAAATGTAATATAATTCATGTCGTTTGTGGTTTTGTTATAATTCAGTTACGCAAAAAAGAGGAAAGTTGTTACACCTTCCTCTTTCTTATTTTGTTTTCGATTCCTTTAAGATTGCAGTTTAATCAGAGTCACATTCTTGTACTTATACAGTGGTGTTCCACTTGTTTCCAAGATATCAATCCGGTTTGTAAAACGTTTATTCATTGTATCAACCACCGTATAAATCCCGTCTTTATGAGTGCCTTGAATAAGAACTTTATCCCCATATGATAGTTTGCCATCCCATCGCTTCAATAAATCTCTTGATACGGCAATCCAATTATGTTCACTTGCTTTCTTGGGATTAATCCTATACATTCCTGCCGTTATTAGCGGGTCTGCATCACATTGGTTTTCGACTGCGTTATACATTGTTGCAGTCACATTGAACTGTTCATACGATTCAATGTTCACATCCTTTTCATTTGATTTGTTCATCGGGTTGTATGTCACACATACAAGCAGGAGAGCAAAGATACACATGGCACTAAATAGTTTTTTCATAGGATAATTGTTCTTTTAGATTTTTGATTTTAGTTACGTTTGGTTTTAAATAGTTGTTACAAGATTTCGAGTTTTTACCTTTTAGTAATTTGGGCATAATACCCAAACAAGATTAGTTAAATTACTATTAAGATTATCTGCTTCATATTGCATCATTTCTTTTCTTTCGTAAAAACCATTAATGTTGTTGACTTCTGATTTTTCGATTAAAATAAATACTTGTTTCATTAGTATTTTGCTTTAGATTATGATTTGATACAAACAAAGTATGAATTAAATATAGTTACGAGTAATTGTAAAATGTTGTTACAGTACTCCAGGGAGAAGAATAGCAATGGAGTTTTACATTGAGTAGGTATACATATAACTTTAACCAACTTGGATAAATTTTTATCCCAGTTTAACAAAGTTTGGTGTATACCTTTATTATATATTCCACACCTCTTTTCACCAGGTTATTTGCCGGATGAGTATGATCTTAAGCACAAAACCCCTGCTCAGAGGGAGCAAGGGTCTTTGTGAACAAACGAAATTTAACAGAGCATCTTTATTCCTTATTTATTGTTGGCAAGAAGTATTTTTCGTAAATAAAATTTGGATTATGAGAATAACCATATTGATAGGGCAAGAGGTTTGTTTTTATTTCAAATTGATTAACTTCTTTTATAGAAAAAAGTTTTGATGTTAGCATACTAACACAATTTATAAATTTATACATTTCTGTTTTGCGAACAGTTCCTGTAAATTCCTGTGGATGAAAGTGCATATATTCACCAAACTCATTTACACCAGAATCGACTGAATTTGGAATAGTTCTTTCACATAATGTTAATCCCAGTGAAGAAATTATTTTTACACAATCTTTCTCAAATTGTTCATACTCCTCAGAACTTGCAGTCCAACCTTTTGTATGTTTGTAAGGGGAATTTAAATCAATAACAATGTAAGTATAATCTTTGGGGTCAAATTTCTGAGTTGCCATATTCCAGTTACGTAAATGTAGTTTAACTTGTTACGACCTTTACTTCTTCTCCTAAGTTAATTTGATTAAAAACCCCATCTAGGGCAGTTTTTATTTCATCAAGTTTTGTACTTAGTATAGCGCACTCGCTCAAGATAACAATTTCTTCTTTCTGTTCTGGATAGTTGATTTTATTAGTAATAATAACATACCCTTTCAATCCACCACCATTCATGTAGGCATATCGTGCCTCCAGATAAGCCAAAGGTAAATTTACATACTTAATTTCCTTTCTTCTGTATACTGTACAATCCTGAACTTTAATGTGGCTATTACTCATGTTATAACTCTTCTTTTGCTAATTCGAGGTCAGTTATTACAAAATCCTCATTGGTAAAGTCACAATAGTCTTCTGCTACATTTCTGTCTTCATCCAACCAAACTTCGGAATCTTTGATAACACTCAAATGTCTACTATAAACAAATTCTTTAAGTTCTTCTTCGGCTTTAGATTCTTCTTCACTGTCAATACTAAAAAACCATTTAACCAAATGTTCTAAGTTTTTAAACTCTCGAATATGAACACCTTCATAGTTGTAATAATATGTTCCATTGTCATTCTTATGAACGGTTCTGTTTGCTCTGAAATAAAAAACCGCTTCTGGACTATCCAAACTATCAATCATTTCGATTGCTTGAGGATATTTCGCTTTTAGTTGTTCTGTTGTCATGGTTTAGTTACGTAAATGATTTAAATACAGTTACGTTTTAGAATTTCAGTAAGCATATACTTTTCAACATCGTACTGTGTAATATATTCATTTCCTACAATTGCTTGGACGGCTTTATATATATCCAAAATCTGTGTACTCCTTTTGGGTTCACACAAGCCATTACAGGAATGATACTCTTTTCTACCTATTTTGATATATCTCACAAGACGTGCATAGTTAGCAGAAGATGAATATCCAATTGTTCCTTTAAAAATAGGGTTATTATAATTATAAATCTCATGACCAACCCAAGATTCTTTGTTCTCTGTAATGCCAAGTAAATGTTCCGTGGTGTTATAGTACTGTGTACCATGAAACATATTTTCAGTGTTCACATATTTAGGTAGAACACAAAACTCTGATGAATATTCCTCTGTTTGTTTTGTTGTTTGCTTTGTCATGTTTCAGTTACGTAAAAACTCCAATGAATAGTTACAAATTATGAATTTTCTTTCAAATACATTTCTTCAATCTTAGAAGAAGAAGTGTTAATTAAAAAGAACTCAGAATTTGGAAAGTACTTTTTTGCCATTATTAATTTTTCATCTGAAGATAAACCTCTCCACCACGAGAGAGCCAATTCTCTTACTAGAAGTTGTTTCATTATTTAATTATGTTTTAGATTAAAAACATTTAGTGGACTGACAAACTTTTGTAGTCTACTTCATACATGAACTTTAACAAATCTTTATGATTTTTAAATTGTGGTAAGGCTACATTTTCTTCATTGGTATATAAACACCAATCATTAAGTATACCTTTATACTTTTTTAACAATGCTTTATTCTCTTTGTTTTTTTCTATAATGCAATCTATTTTATAGAAAGTTTGAGTTTGTTTGAAACATGAATATGGGAATATAGTATCTACTGTGAATTGTATTCCATCAAACATATAAAAGTGCCTTTGATAATTATTCCCATGAGCATCCCACTCAATTGAATTAAAATGCTCACATTTTAAAAAGGCATTTGTGAATTGCTCGAATGTTTGTTTGTTGTCTGCCATGATTCAGTTACGTAAAACTCCAATGAATAGTTACAAATTAGGACGACCAGGTGGCTCCCAGGTGGAAACATCCTTGGATTTTTAAACTATAAAGATATACAAATATCTTTATTTAAGTTGGATATTTTTTTATCCAAGTATATTAAAGTTTGGTGTATACCATCATATTAATAAAACCTTGCAATTTACTACATCTTGACCGGTCGCTCCAGGATTTGATTTTGGAGTTCTACAGCAAAGTGCATAAAAACAAAAAACCCCAACTTTTCAGTCAGGGTCTTTCAATTGTGGAGTTGGAGTTTTACTGTCCGTTTTTTGAACGTTTTTTCTTTTTACGATTTGTATGAGCCTTTTGACAAGACTGCTGATGTTTTTTTTGTTGTCTTGCAAATTCTCTTTGTGCAGGAGTTATCTCTGATTCTTCTCTGCGATAGTTTGATAGATCATACATAATATAGTTACGTGAAGTAAAATAAAAATGTTACATTTATTTCTTTGTAATATCTTTCTTATATATTAAATAAAATGTCATAAAAGATAGTAGGCTTGTTAAAAGCCATATCCAAGTCATAAAATCTCTATCATTTTCAATGTCGTAAGCAAAAGCAAACCACATTAACAAACCATTTACAAATAAGAAATATTTCATAAATATTATTTTTTTGTTTTGATTATTTCATTTTCACGAATGTAAATAATGTTTCTTACTACTTGATAAGTTTTTGATTTGAACAAACCATAGCATCCACTCCTCTCAATTAAGGTTTCAATTTGCCCCTTATTAACTTGTATTTGTGTGTTTAATAACATAATTAAGTTACATTTAAATAAAACAAAATGTTACTCTGCAAAAACTCTAGCAACACATTCTTTTGTAGGTGAACTCCATGACTCTTCCTCTTTAGTATATAAATGACGAGCCTGTTTAACAGTAAGAGTTACATATTCATCATGAGGCCACGTTCCTGCTTCACTTACTTTTGCACCGTTTTCTGTTTTCCAAAGTACAACTCCAAATTGTTTGGTGACTGTGTTGAATACAATATTTGAGTTTATTAAATCCATAATGAAGTTACGTTTTGAATAAAACTAACGTTACATTATTTAGCAATACTCCAACGATGTACCAGATTGCCTCTATATTGTCCAGATGTTATTTCATAAAACATATCATTTAATGGAATCATGTATGCTTCAGTACGAACCTCATTGTGGTAGAACGCCATTTTAACCGGCTTAATAACTTCACGGGGTTGCATATATGGAGGGATATAATTCTCCGTAGTTGCTCCACAATTTGAACAGGTTTGTTTCATTAGTTAGTAATCTTTTTAAATATTTTACTCAAAGGTTGATAACCTATTGCTCCGATGAAAGTGGATTCAGGATAGCGTCTTCCGTCTTCTGTAATAGCCACCCAACTGTTTGGAGAAAGTTTAATTGAACCCTTTGGTGCAATGTTTGCATCACATATCTTTGAAATTCCTACCGGAAGATTATTGACATCTTTAATTTGATTTGAAGGAATGAAGATAGTAGTTTTGTGTGTTTTAGAAAAACCACCATATAACGCTTCGTGGATAACATGGTCTTCTTCATACCGTTGAAACTCCAATGTAAGCACGTCACCTTGTTTACAGATACCGTTCAAATTTTTGAATGTTTTAATTGTTTCGATTTTCATGTTTCAGTTACGTATTACAAAGGGAGAGTGTTACACTAAATCAACTTTACTTTTAAAACAAATCCACCATGCAGAATATAATGTTTCATCTTCTTCTATGGTAAATTTTATTTGATTACCATTACCATTAAATCGTTTGGGTTTTGACTGTATGGTTAAAATAACTCCTGGAAACACTTCTCTTTCTTGACCAGAAAAACTTAAAACTCCATCTTTATTAAAAACCATACAAATGAGTCCATTATGTTTAGCACCTACACCATTATTAAATCGACTTATTTTATCATTAATTTTAACTTTGGTGCCAATAATACATTGCTCTTTCTTTATCATAGTATAGTTACGTATTACAAAGGGAGAATGTTACAATTAATCTAAACCTTCAAGATTGCCACAGTCAATAATATTCGCAATATTAATAAAATTCAAATCTTCTTCCTCTTCAACTTCTTCTTCATCACCATATCCTCGATAAGGGTTATGTTCACCTTCAAATTGGATTTTTAATTCAGGGAAAAGTTCTTCCATTTTTTCTTCTGCATCTACATATTCTGCTTCATCCTCTTCAGTCAAAGTATCATTGTTCCACTTATTTCTATAATTTATAAATTTAGATTCAGTTTCACCATATTCAATTCCACCGTCACCACCATTAATCCATAACCTCATTTCATAAGGGTTAAACCATACATCACCGTAGTCATACGTGTATAATTTTTTGCAAACCTTTTCAATCCTATCAATCAAAGGACGTAATGTAGATAAATCAATTTCAGGGCAAATGATAGCACCTTCATCTGTATTAACAATAGAAACAATATCATTACCATCGGTAAAAATCCTTACTTCATTTTTGTTGGGAAATTTAAACTTGGTTTTACGTTTCCATTTTCCTGTTTTAAATTTTTCATTCAGGAGTTTTACACAATCCTCAGTAGATTCAACTGATTCATCTATGTATAGTAGTTTAGATTTCATATTGTAGTTACGAAAATTATTTATGTTAAAGTTACAGATTATTTTCTTAAAATCCTCCTATTGAACCTGCTTGATATTGGGTTTTACGTTCTTTCATTACCCACATTTTTGTTTCTTTGTCCCAAGTGTAATTGAGTTCATCACCATCTACCCTGAAGTCTATCATTGACATCAATTTTGATAAACCTGCTCTTTTCAAAGCATCTTCAAAATCTTTACCTTCAACAACTTCAGTTGTGCCACCCAACCAATAGATTCTAAACTTTTTCATATGCCAAAGTTACGATTTTAAATTTAAAAATGTTACACTTTTACTAAAAAAGCCATATCAAACCCACAAGTTTCGCCATTAGGAAATTTTACAAATGCAGTTTTACGTTTAACCGATTTAACTTCACCTGCTTGAGGGTATTTTTTCAAAAATATTGGATTCTCAAACGTTACTGTATCTCCAACGGATACGCTTGTTTGCGCTTCATCCCATTCTTTGAACATTGTAGCAAGTACTTTGGGATTAAGAAGAGTTTCCATGATTTGGGTAAAATTCATTTCTTTCTTTTCTTTTCCCATCCCCTGAACATACTTATCTAATTCCATAAAAGCAGTAGGGTGTGCAGCAAGTTTGCCACTTGCTTTTGCTCCTCTATACGAGGTTGTGAAATTCCCATTAGGAGTTCTTAGAGTAATAAAATCATTTTGAACATTCAGGGATAGTTTGTCTGTAAATTTAGATTTGATTGTTGCCATACAGGGATAGTTTGTCTGTAAATTTAGATTTGATTGTTGCTATACTTCAAGTTACGTAAATCAAACGAAAGATGTTACTCATCTTCGTCTTCGTCTTCTTCTACCTGTACATTATTCGCCTTCCTTAATTGAATAATGAAGTAAACTAATAAAATAACAAATATTAAAGCAAGCATCCAGGGAGGGTTGATGTCTATAAATATGTTCGATATAAACAAAACTTTAATATACTTGGATAAATATTTATCCAACTACACTAAAGTTGAGTGTATACCTCTATAATTATAAAAACAGGCATTTTCGTAACCGGGCATCCTGGTAAGCGGGGGAGGGGAGAAATTCAATCAAAACAAAAAAACCCTGATCGAATAGATCAAGGGTTTTCAATTTGTGGTTAGGAGTTTTACTTTTTACGTTTCTTTTTTTGGTCATACCATTTTGGCTCACCTCTCCACCCATAATTTGTTTTATCAATAAATGGCTCAACTATTGTAGGAAGTTTTTCAATTATGATTTCTTGTGTTTGCATAGATGTTATCTGTTCAATGTTTAATTGTGTCGATTTGTTTTTTTCATTAGAAATAAATTCACTTAATGAACGTCCATTCAATATTTTGGTTAATTTAGAATGGTCATCCCCTACAATAACTAAATCAATTTCTTTATCTTTATAGTTAAGAATTTCTTCTCTAAGATTAACCTTTTCATCAATAAAAAGGACGTTTAAACCATCAATTTTTTTTATTAATTCAGACATACCATTTCAATTTTAAAACGTGAGGCTTTAAATGCTGACATTGAAGATGATGGGTGAATTTCATTATTATTTTTATCGGTTATTGTTAATGCTGCATCATCAGTGTTAAGTGCCTGTTCAACAAAATATTTAACTTTATACCATCTATTTTGCAAAATCCATGCATCGGGTGTAAACTTTGGTAAAGAATCATCTTTACAAACTGCATAGTATTGAAATAATCCACTTGGTATAAGTATGTTTGCCATATTGAAGTTACGAGTTTATTATTGTAAAAGTTACACAAATATAAATATTATTTTTAAATTAGAAAGCCCCACCACTTATGGGCGAGGCTTTCATCAATCGGGAGTTCTGGGGCTTTGCCTTATTCTGCGCATTCCGTTGAAGGCTGAAGGCTGAGGAGGTCAGGGTGTATTACCTTGCAAGGATTTCATTTTACCCGCCATAGATGCCTGAACATTTCCGAATTTCAATTTATGTATGGTTTATATAATCTAATGTTTATCTTTTCTGAGCTAAGTAGCTAAGTGAAACCTGTAGGATACTGCGACATCGGTGATTTAGATTTTTCGAATTTTCCGGTTTAAATTATTTACTTATTGATTTAGTTACGTTTCTTTAAAGAGGAATGTTACACTTATCTATTATTGACTCTCGCTAATTTTTTAGCACCATCTTTGTACAATACAGTTCCGGATAGTTTTCTTTCATCAATAGTAATAACACAACGTTCCAATATTTCAACCACCATGCAATTGCCTTTTAATTTTGCTCGTTCAACTGCATTGTTTTTTGCCCTTTCAGTTTTACCATGTTCAACAATTATTGTATCGAGTATGGTGCGTTCTGATTTCCATTCACCCATTGTAAACCATTTTTTGATTCTTACCAATTGAAAGGCAACCACAATATAGTCCTTCACAGGTTTTTCACCCTTTGCTAATGGTTTATTATCAAAATCAGATGTAAATGCTTCGTCTAAGTTAAGTTCTTCTTCCATAATATTTCGTTTGTTTGTTAATACAGTTACGAAATATAAAAATGGAATGTTACATAATTATTAGAGTCCTAATCTTTTTTTCTCAACTAAGCAATCTCTTTTAGTTTTTAAGCATATTACACCTTCTTTGTATTGAAGTACATGACCTCTTTGCCGTTTGTTTCCCTTTGTATCAAAAAACAAATACATTGCAAGTTGTGGAAGGTTCATATAACCGTCAGGCTCCTTAATCCTTTTATCATAATCTGAACGCCATTTTAATTCCATCATGGCGTTATACTTTACAACTGATATAATTTCTCCGATTTCCATAATTTAGTTACGCTTTTTCTTTTACACTTGTTACTTCTATTATTCTTGAAACGTGTGACAAACAATTTCTCAATGATGTTTTATCAGGAGCATAATAACGTTCTATATGACCATGAGTAAATTCAACCCAATATTCATTCAGTAAATCCATAAATTTAAAACGCCAACCTCTTAAATTTAAACTTGCTTTTGACCTACCTGTAGAAAGGTCTTTTGCCAACCTGTCTTTTTCTTCTCTTGTTAAAGGTTCGTTATTCAGGAGTTTTACCTTTATACGATATTCAAAGGAATATTTTAAAGTTTCCAATTCAGGAATATCATGTTGTACAAACTTATATGCTATTTCGCTCATAATATAGTTACGTTTATATTTAGTTAATCGTTACAAAGTGAAAACCCCGGCTACATTTTAGAATGAGCGGGGGTTTTCTGAGCAAGACAACGATGAGGATTATTTTCTTGAAATTTGAGTTCGAGCGGGAATTTCTCCTTCAGTCATTTTGTTTGTGAATTTTGCAACTGCAAAGGTTACTCCAACAATTAGGATTAAGTTATAAATGATTTTCATGTTATAGTTTTTATTTATATTTGAGTTACGTTAAATCTTAACACAATGTTACAAATCGACAATTTCCAACAATTTTGCTGCCTTCATAAATATTCCAAACACTATCTTGATTCAATGAAAATACTTTGTCTTTTTTTGATTCAGGTAAGATGAAGGTAACGTAAACTTCTGCCGACTGTCCTAATTTTAAATCATGTCTTTTTTCATCTACAAAAGAAACATGTCCCATCGTTAAAATTCCTGATTCGAGTTCATGGTCAGGTCGATAATCATTTTCAATCGGTTTTGTTCTTCCTCCATCTTTTAAAAGAGTTAATAGAGCAATTACTTTAATATCCATGAGTTTATTAGGTTTAGTGTCTTTTAAATATAAATATTGTGGATTGTATAAAAAAGAATACTTATGAATTAATATATATGGAGTATTATCATGTTCATTGTCAGTGAAAAATTGTAAACCCCAAAATCCATTACTATCTTTATTGTATACGCAACGATCATGAAGGTCATATTCAGAATACAAACCCTGATTCAAAGTACCAACAGAACGTACTGCTCTATTATGTATGTAATTTACTGCTTCCATAAATTCTATTACAATTGTGCTAATTCAAAGTATGTAACTGTCATGCACCATTCATTCAACCCGTCCAATTTACGAATAATGGTTTTATCTTTCTCATCATGTGAATAACGCTTACCAAAATAATCATGTTTGTCTTTTAATTTATTCAGTTCGACTTGTCCGAAGTTTTCCCATATACCACCACGCTTTTTGGCTTTGGCTATCATGGTGGTTTTAAAGTTTGCTATTGTCATGCTCGTTTTTTTTAGTTACGTAAAACTCCAAATGCTTGTTACATTAAGATACCCTGGTGGAATCTCATGGAGTTTTACATCATAAAGATATACAAAAAACTTTAATAAAGTTGGAGAAATTTCTATCCAAGTTAAACAAAGTTTGGTGTATACCATAATAAGTTCAAAACCAACCAGATTTATCCAGGGCTCCAGATATGAAGCCAGATCGCTTCAGCACAAAAAAGCAAAACCCCCGACTTTATAGCCGAGGGTTCGCTGACAAACAAACAAACTTCTTTATATCACTTATTGATTTTTTTCCACTCATCTTCACCTTCTAATAAAGAAAGTTTTCTACCATTTTCCCACTCCATATAGTATATTTTTTTTCCATTTAATTCGGATACTCCAACACATTCCCCTTCTGTTCCTACCTCAATAGGGTCGGGGTTATTGGGCATCGCAAGGAGTTTTACGTTATTGCCTTTTTTTAGTGGTTCGTTCATGATTTAGTTACGTTAAACTCCAATTAACTGTTACACTCAAATACATCTTGCAAATTATATTTTTTAATTAAATCTTTCACTGCTTTGATTTGTTTATTTCTGATTTTATATGCTTGTTTTTCTTCTTTTTTGTTTGTATCAAATTCTGCCCATTTCACATTGTCCTCACTACACTCTCTGTGAAATAAATATCTCTCATCGTGTTCATTTCCTCGCAACATATAATTTGTTCTATCCTGTATTAGATAATTACCTGTTATCTTTCTTTGACATTTATCACAAATCATATTACCACAACGTTGAACTCTACTATTGGAAACAGTAAAGTTGTTATGCCAAGCTTTATCAATTTTTTCTTGTTTTGTCATGATTCAGTTACGTAAAACTCCAATTAACTGTTACAAAAATGTTGTTTATAAATCTTGTGCATTTCGGGATAGATAGTCTTAATGGCTTCATCATTATTCATAATACCGGCTTCAACAGTTTTATCAACCCAATCACTCAAATGTGCAGT